>Ga0102962_1000001_pt1 | contig 236355 bp, 203 predicted proteins | sample SalPonF2_C_D2_MG_FD_84519 | JGI IMG/M metagenome (GOLD analysis project Ga0102962, IMG submission 84519) | Salt pond soil microbial communities from South San Francisco under conditions of wetland restoration - Salt Pond MetaG SF2_C_D2_MG ...
AAAAAGTAACTAAGAATAGCAATAAAACGTCTAAAAAGAACCTCGTAGATAATTCCTTGCCACATACCTCCACTTCTGCTAAAGGGGGTAAGGTTGTAAAAAAATCCCCTTTGAAAACCGCAAAAGAAAATAAATCACAAGAAAATAAGCATAATCAACCTAATAAGGGAAAAGGCAAGGTAAGTTCTACATTGCAACAGAAAGGTGAAACAAATCAGCCTCTTGATAAAGCGAACAGGGAAAAAAAATCACAGTTAAATGACGGTCAAAAAATAATACCGGATCGGAGTAAAACTGAGAAGAAATTGGTACAAACTGATTTGAAAATGACGGACCATTCCAAAAAGCCCCCGCATGTTATTAATAAAAGAATAAGCAATGGTGGAAAAAAATCGGCCAAAAAATTATCAATTTTAACCAAAAACAAGATCCCTGATAAGGCAGGAAAAAGCGAAAAAAATAATGGCAGAAAAAAATTACCCAAGCGGCCCAACTATACGAAAATAAGAAATTTTACCCAGGGTAAGATTGAAAAGGGAATTGAGATGAAAATGGGCCCGATGGAAAAGTTATTTAAAAAGGCAATGAAAGAAAATAAGTCGAAAAATTCTGAGAAAAAGCAACATAATCAGAATAATGAAAGAGCCAGTTTACATTTATCCCGTAAATCATCGAAGGGATCTTTTGGCCTACCGAATTTTATAGGACTGGGAGATAAGGATATGAGTGAGACCAATTCTTCAACTGGTGACCAGGAGATAAACTTTCAAAAACAGGATATCGATTTATCGGAAGAAAATGAAAAAGGGAAAACAGGGAACAGAGTATCTTCAGCACATATCAGGTTGAGTCAAATCCCTGTTAGCAATACGATGTTACGTAAACACATTTTATCGAGCCTGACAAAAAGTCTGCGTAGTGCTATGACGCAAACAAAAGGGAGCACCGGAAAGTGGCAGAAACATAATTTCGTACTGGATGATGGCAAAAAAATTCATCTTTCAGTTCGAAAGAATAAAGGAGTTCTACAGGTCAAGATGGGGTCATTAAATCTGGACCTGAAAAAATTATTACAACAGAATATGCATCAGATAAAACAGCATCTGAAACAGGAATTCGGTACTCAGATTGATCTCCAATTTTCGAATGACGGGCAAGAACAAACATCACAATTTTCACAAGAATCTTCGAAGCATCGTAATTCCAGAAAAAAATCTCATCAACTCTCCGGAAGAATAACTACGGAAGAAGTTGTACCCCAAACAACTATGAATCCTGTCCGAGATTTTGGATATAACCAAATGGAATGGCGGGCTTAATATTTTAAAGAGGAGAAGTTATGAATGTAACCCAAACAAATAATGCACAAACCAATTTAACACCAACCAATAAGCCAGAGACCGTTTCTAAAGGTAAACTTGGAAAGAACGATTTCTTAAAACTCCTGGTGACTCAGATGAAAAATCAGGACCCGATTAATCCTATGGATAGTAAAGAGTTTGCCTCGCAATTGGCACAATTTAACTCCGTGGAGCAGTTGATCGGAGTAAATAAGTCGTTATCAACCTTACAAAACAGCCAGAAGATGATGCGTACTGAAATGACCAATTCTATGGCGTCTTCACTTGCTGGTAAACAGGTCAGTGCCTTAAGTAACAAAATTAAGATTAAAGCTGGGGGAAGTGCGGGGATAAATTATGAATTAAACAACCCGGCAGATAAAGTTCAAATTGTTATAAAAGATGCCGAATCCGGTGCTGAAGTAAGAACAGAAACTTTTGATAGAGTTCCCGCCGGCAAAAATAAATGGGGCTGGAATGGGAAAAATGATAACGGCGTCTCAGTCCCACAAGGTCAATATAAGGTTGAAATAAATGCCAAAAATGGTGATAAAAGCGTGAACTCACGCATGCTGGTTAAAGGCACTGCTAACAGAGTTCGGTTTTCCGGAAACGGCGTTATGGTGTCTGTTGATGGCGTTGAGGTGCCTATTGGGAACATAGAAACTGTGGCAATGCCTACTCAATAGCCCAGAAATTTCATAAAGGTTCACCAAAAACCATATAAGTAATTGGTAAACGACAAGTATAACATTTTTAAGCCCGAAAATACTATGGACTGTTTTTTGATACCAGATTTTCGGCTTAATCAGAATTTTAAAAACTAGAATAATCAATTTAATAAACGGGCAGTGTTCGTTATTAAGCTGTCTTCATATACTAAAATAAGGAGCAGATTATGTCTTTAATTAAGTCATTAAATTCAGGGGTAAGTGGTTTGAAAAGCTTTCAAACCAAAATGGACACCATAGGGAATAATATAGCTAACGTTGACACTACGGGTTTCAAAGCCTCACAAGTTACGTTTTCTGAGCTAATGAATGAGAATATCGGGGGCGCCAGTGGCGGAGAATCTGCCCCCTCCCTTATGAATCAAGTAGGGCTGGGAGTTCGTGTATCATCAATAGATCGGGATTTTAGCCAGGGAACGATTGAGAAAACCGGCAAAGCAACGGATTTAGCCATTCAGGGCGACGGCCTCTTTATCGTCAATGACGGCACACAAAATTTAATGACCCGAACCGGTAATTTCACATTCAATAAAAATGGAAATCTAGTCGACCAAGCCGGTAATTTTGTACAAGGCTATAATGCTAACAAGTCTGGTAATATTTTAGGTGGCGGCGCTACCGATAATATTAAAATTGATTTTGAAAATGCTTTGCCGCCCAAAAGAACCGGATCAGTGAAACTGGGAGGCAATCTTGATGCAGATACCAGTGTTCGCCAAATTGTACAGGCACAGAGTGCTTTGACTGACGGTAGTGGCAATATTGCTACTTCCAGTACCGCGATTAACAACCTCAGCCAAACGACAACTAATTTGTCAAACGGCGACACCGTTGATTATAAAATCAAAGCTAATGACGGTTCAACGACTGCTACGATAAGCTATACTTACTCATCGGGTGATACGGTCGGAGATATGGTAAACAGCTTGAATAGTCAGATTGATAGTAATGCCAATGTTGATGCACAACTTAGCCTGGTAGACGGAATGCTGAAACTTAAATCCGATAATCTTGGAAATAGTAGCTTGGATATTACATCAGCATCTGTAAGTAGCGGATCCGGCGTCATTAACTTTCCCAGTTTCCAGGTAACTCAAAAGGGGGAAACAAATACCAAGACAATGAGCACCACAGTATATGATGATCTGGGGAAAGCACATTCTTTATTACTCGATTTTACACAGACAGCAGATAATACCTGGAAATATAATGCCAAGTTTGCGGATGGTGAAAATATTAACAGCGGCTCGACGGGAACAGTCAAGTTTGATAAAACGGGACAGATTGCATCCGGAGATAAATTTTCTATCAACTTTGATCCGGGGAATGGATCCAAAACCACGAGCTTTGACGTAAACCTGGGTAACTCAGAAGGAACTTCTTTCACTCAGTATTCGGGTGCAAACACCGCCAAAGTCTTAAGCCAGGATGGTTATACCCAAGGCTCCTTGGTTGATGTACGGATTAACGGAGACGGTCGTGTTCAGGGAGTCTACGATAACGGACAAAATAAAGATCTCGCACAGATTGCCCTGGGCAAGGTGCAGAATAAAGGAGGTCTCGAAATGGTTGGCAACGGACTGTACCGGCCGACTTCTGCAGCAGGAGAAGTCTTTACGGATTCAGCCGCCAATTTCTCAAATAGTACTATCAGCTCTGGGGCCTTGGAAGGTTCAAATGTAGATCTTGCTCAAGAATTTACCGACATGATTACTGCTCAGCGTGCCTATCAGTCCAGTGCCCGGGTAATCAGTACGTCGGATCAAATGTTGACGGAAGCTGTAAATCTGAAACGATAGTCTTTAACCATAATTTTCACAAGAGAGTAAGCGCTTCTTACTCGTATTTATGGCTTTTTATCTGCCTGATACGAGTTTGAAGTGCTTTTTATAGTATTTGGTAATCTTTTGACTTCTTCTGATTACCCCTGGATTCTTCTCCTTTATTCGTGATTAATCTGGGTTAGGGAGATCAATATTACAGGTCACTTTTTAGGTATGCAATGTGATTCTCACATTAGGGCAAAATACCGGTTAAGTTTCGTGTCAGAGTTCCGATAAGTATTACATGTTAGATAAGTCAACAATTATAGGATTTACTCTTGGGTTTTCTCTAGTTACCCTTGCTATCGTTTTGCAGGGTAGTTTGGGAATGTTTATAAGCTTTTCTTCTGTATCTATTGTTGCAGGAGGGATGATCGCATCCACGATGATCAACTATAGCTTTGAAAATATAAAAAAAAGCTTTTTCGTCGTCACCGAAATGATACACACAAAATCGGTGGATCTGCGTACCGATATGGAATTGTTGAAAATGTTTTCTCGTAAAGTTCGTACCGAGGGACTTTTGTCACTCGATGATGATATTAAATTTATAGAAGACCATTATTTGAGGAACGGTCTGCAGCTTGCAGTAGATGGATTCAAAAAGGAAAGCCTGGATAATATTTTACAAGATGAAATTAAGAGTAAAAAACGCACTTTAAATATTTCAGTGAAGGTATTGGATTCAATGGCCGAATATGGACCGGCCTATGGAATGATCGGAACAGTAATTGGAATGATTTTAATGCTTCAAAATATAACCGATCCTTCTTCTCTGGGTGCCGGGCTTTCGGTTGCCCTGATCACCACATTATATGGTAGCATATTCTCTAATATGATCCTCGGTCCCCTGGCAGGAAAACTGGAATACCTAAGCAAACTAGACCATAATCGTAAGCAGATGTTTCGCGTCGGAATTCTATCAATAGTTGATGAGGAAAACCCACGGATTATGGAAAAAAAAATGCTCCTTTATTTAGACCCCAAAAATCGGGCTGAGTATTTAAAATTCCATGAAGAATTGTCGATAGGCAACGATCGGGATAAAAAACTTTATAACCAATGGATTGAATATCAGGATAAAAAATGGAAGACTCTGAACGAAAGTCTGGGGAAGGCGACTGGCTCGTAACATACAGCGATCTTGTTACGTTGCTTCTGGTATTCTTTGTATTGATGTACACCCTTACACCGGGTATAAGTAAGTCTACTTTTAACAGTTTTATTTCTTATTTCCAGGCTCCCAGTAGTATAATTGAGCAGCAACACAACGGGGGCAAAAATTCAAAGAAAAAAACTTTACGGTCGGAATGGAAACAAGTTAAGAAATTCCTTAAGAACAAAGGGTTAACTTCAGAAGTTAGGGTCGAAAAGATTAAAAACGGTGTTAAGGTAACACTTAGCGATTCCCTGACATTTAACAGCGGGTCTGCCGTTTTACTACCCAAGGCCAAGATGGTTCTCAAAAAGATGGCATCTATCATACACAAACACGTACATGAGGTTAAAGTACAGGGACATACGGACAATGTGCCCATCTCGGCGGCCTCCCGATATCCATCCAATTGGCATTTGGGAGCTGCACGGGCCGTTTCAGTCGTACTTTTTTTAAATAAATCTTCAAATTTATCACCCAAAAAATTCGAGGCAAGCAGTTTTGGACAATACCGGCCAATTGCTTCGAATAAAACACCAGGAGGACGTCGGAAAAATAGAAGAGTTGAAATATATATTCGCTATTAAATAACCTGTTAGACTCTGTTTCCATTGTTTAAATAGCGAATATCACAAAGATATAAATGAAAATTGTTGGTTATGGCTGAAGAAAAAAAGAAAGTATCAAAAGCGTCAAAATTTCGCCGTATCGGAAAATATTTCCTGATTCTACTCGTCTTGGTAGCACAGGGATTCCTAGCCTATGAAATAATGGCTAAAAATTATAAAACTGTTTATACCTATGTTCATAGTTTTATTCCCAAAAAACCCGGGAAATTTGATTTAAAACAGATCATTGTCAATCCGGCTAACACGAATGGACAACGATATTTGCTGGTTCAAATATCCCTCGAACTAGTTAATAAAGATGATAAAGCGCTGCTTAGTGAAAATAGATCCAAGATTCGAAACGATTTAATCAAATACCTTTCGACTCGAACAGTGTCGCAACTACAGGGCATTGAAGGAAAGGAAGAGATGCGTCTAAAGCTCGTAAAAATAATAAATCGGGACATTGGCAAGCGTTCGGTACGCAATTTGTATTATTCTAAATATGTAATGCAATGATAAGCGGCAACCGAATGAACAACAATATATGGAATCTAAGCGGCAACAGCTTGGAAATGTAAAATATGTAGAGTCGTACGACTTTAAACATCCAAAGCTATTTAGCAAGGAGATTATGCGAAATCTCCAGTCGCTCCACGATATGCTTGCCCGAAATTTAAGTCGGGTTTTCAGCAGTGCGTTGCGACAAAAGGTGGATGTTACTTTACGGAAAATAGATCAACTTTCTACAAGCGAATTTATAAATAATATCAAGAGTCCCAGTGTCATTTATCTGCTTTCCGTAGAAAAAGTGAATGCTGATATGATTATGGAATTGCCTCCGGGGTTCTGTATCCACCTTGTAGAACGGCAAAGCGGTGGAATCGGTAGTGATATCTCTGAACGCAGAACACTCACTACGATCGAAGAGAAGATCATTTCAAGGATCGTTCGGAATATCAATCGAGAAATTCTGGTAGCGTGGGAACCATATATGGAATTCCAAATCGATGATTCCACCTATGAAAGCAAACCTGAAAATATTCATTTAGCCTCTGTTGATCCCACAATAATTATCCAGTTATTAATTGATTTGGGCGACGAGCAAACTAAAATACAGATTTCATATCCGTACAGTTTGCTTAAAGAGGCCATGAATAATTCGGTGCTTAAGAAAGGTAAGAAGACAGAAACAGAGCAACTGACAGAAAAGCAGTTGGAATCTTATAAACACACTCTTTCTGATGCTTGTGTACGTATTAAACCTTTATTGGGATCTACCAAGCTTACAATTGAGGAAATTCTGGACCTTGAAGAGGGGGATGTAATACCCCTTAATCAGCGAACAGATCATCCCCTTGAGGTTAAAGTAAATAATGTTCGCAAGATGTCTGCTTATCCGGGTGTATTACGTGGTAGAAGAGCAGTTAAGATTTTTGAAATACTAGAGGAAATTAATGAACAGGAGATCATATAAATTATGGATAGCTGGAAAAAAGATTTAAAACAATATTTACCCACCGTTGAAGAGTTCTTAACCTCTCTTCTTCTGGAGGACACAGATATAGAAATCGACTCTCTCAGCGAGGTAGAAAGCGAAGTCGCTTTCCAAGGTCTAAATGATACTGATATATTTTTATTTGCACATGAACAAAAAAGTGATTCTGATGTAATTGTAATACTGGATCAGGAATGGCTTGGGTTGCTTTCCAGTATCATGCTGGGTATAGAAGAAAAAGAAAAGAATGAAACCACCATCGGCATCCTGGAAGAATTCTCGTCGGATCTTTCGGATGTCATTATACAAAAAGCGGCAGAAAATGATCTTGAGATAGAACTTGATGGGGCACAGGTACTTTCAAAATCGGAAACACAAGAACAGCTGGCACAAAAAAAATATTTTTGGGCACAGCTGGATATTGAAGGAATTGCTGATGATAAGGTACGTGCTGAATTTTTGATGGGCGATCCTAAAACGCCGATTGAAGAGGACAAGGAAGAGCCCGAGCAAGATAGCCAGGAACCCAAAACTGTAGAAGACACTGAAAAAAATGAGGAACCCGAAAAGGTCTCAGAGGATGAAGAGTCCAGCGACTCCGAAGATGCCTTTTCTCCACTTAATGAAGAGGAAGAGATAGAAGGAAGAAATGAAAAAGTGATTTCAGCTCGACAAATTGAGTTCGCTGAATTTTCAGAAGACTTTGCCGGCCAGGATGGCGAAATGCAAAGTATGGATTTACTGAAAGATGTTGAGCTTGATGTGTCTGTAGAGCTGGGACGAATTGAACTGCCACTGGGTAAAGTACTTCAACTATCGAAAGGATCTGTTGTCGAGCTTGAAAAATTGGCCGGCGAACCGGTAGATATTCTGGTAAATGGTAATCGCATAGCACTAGGTGAAGTCGTTGTCATTGATGAACACTTTGGAGTGCGGATTTCCAGCCTGGTAACTACTAAAAAACGACTTGCCAAAATTAACAATGGATCTTAGAGAAAAATTATCTTCGGTGCCGGGCAGTCCCCGAAAAGTCTTAAAACTTGTATTGGGGCTCTCGTTTATATTGCTCCTGATATGGTTGCTTACCCTATCATATCTTGATTTGGGAGAATCTCCGACCAGCACCCAACTGCCTGATCATTCGCAATCGGTTGATTCTTCCTTGACAACGGCCGCTTCAGATACAATAAACACCCCAGCAATTCAGTCCCAAAATACCAAAGAAGCTCCCAATCTTTTTACAAATGGAGTGATCATCTTTTTAGTGCTCGCAGCGAGCCTGGTTTTGATCTGGTTCTGGTTTGAGCGAAAAGGCACATCGGCCTCACAAAGTGTACAACGAGAAATAGACAGCTTGGTGGTGGGAGAAGGTGCTCAAATTAAAATTATCTCGATAAATGAAGAAATTTGGGTATTGGGGATTACTTCTGAATCGGTAAATGTATTACACCGGTATTCTCAAACTGAGTGGAAAGAAGAACCGCCTGAAGAAACAAGTTCTACAAGTAAATTTGCAACACTTTTCAAAGGACAGTTATGAGAATGATACGAGACTATCCATGGGGCAAAATTCTGCTTTTACTTGCTATTTTGGCGATGGCAAAACCGGCGACATTATTAGCACATTCTGACATTTCCAGTTACAATTCGCCGGCAATAATGCAGTCTGCTCCGCAACAAATTATCAACCTGGGAGCAAAAGATGGTGACGACCTGTCTTTGGCAATACAAGCCTTAATCATTGTAACCATACTATCTTTCGGTTCAGCATTTATAACCATGATGACCAGCTTTACCCGTATTGTAGTCGTCTTTTTCTTTTTGAGGATGGGCCTGGGCACTCATCAATCTCCCCCCAATAAAGTACTTATAGGCTTAGCTCTTTTTCTGACCATTTTCATCATGATGCCTACCTTTAAAAAGGTGAATAACGATGCCGTCCAACCTTATTTGAATGATAAAATTACACAAGTTAAAGCTTTGGATAAGGCCTCGGTGCCAATCAAAAAGTTTATGGTCAGACAAACACGAAAAAAAGAGCTTCTCTTTTTTATGGATATGGCCAAAATTAAACCTGTAAAAAACGTTCAAAACATTCCATTCTATGTGGTTGTTCCCTCATATATTTTAAGCGAGTTACGTATCGCTTTTGAAATTGGCTTTATGATTTATCTTCCATTCATCGTTATTGATTTGGTTGTTTCATCTGTATTGCTATCGATGGGGATTATGTTCCTGCCACCAGTCTTGGTATCACTACCCTTTAAGATCCTGGTATTTGTTTTGACGGATGGCTGGTATTTACTGGTACAGTCATTGATACAAAGTTTTAAATAAATAGAGTAAAATATGGATACAGAAACAGCATTATATTGGATTCAGGAAATGTTAACCGCTATTGTAACTTTAGCAGCCCCCCCTATGATTGGAGCATTAGTCATCGGGTTGGTAGTAGCTATTTTTCAAGCCGCTACATCCATCCAGGAAATGACCCTTAGTTATGTCCCCAAAATGATTGTTGTGGCTGCTATCCTATTTCTGTCCTTTGGCTTTATGTTACAATATGCTGTTGGATTTATGGAACGCATATTTGCAATGATTCCGAATCTTATTCATTAAATGAAATAACGGTGTTGATTAAACAAATTAAAGAATGCCTCCTCTCTCGCTAGATTATGTATTGGCATCGTTTTTAATATTTGTTCGGGTGAGCGGTCTGATTATGACAGCTCCATTTTTCAATTCCGCAACTTTCCCTAAACAGGTTAAGTTGTATTTTGCCTTAATAACAAGTGTAATCCTCTGCTTCGTTATACCTTCTGATAGCATCCTGATCCCCATCAAATCGGGACTCCCCTTTATCGTAATTGCTATAATACTTGAAGCGTTAGTGGGTATTGCCCTAGGATTAATTGGACAGCTTATTTTTGCGGGTATCGAAATGGCCGGTCGTCTGGTAAGTCTTAAAATTACTTTAAGTTTTGCCCGGATCATCAATACCCAATCAAAACAAAAAACAGATTTGGTGGGCAATTTGTTTACGATGCTGGCTATTTGGGTTTTCTTAATCATCGGTGGCGACAAGATGTACATCAATGCTCTTGTTAAGAGTTTCAAGCTTATACCCATTGCACAGGCTCACCTGCAGCAGGCAGGGCCTTTTATGCTCAATGTCGCTAATTATCTTTTTGTAGTAGCGGTGCAGCTGGCAGCACCATTTTTGATAGTGCTATTTCTGCTGGATTTGGCGCTTGCTATCTTTGCCAGGATAATGCCACAAGCCAATATTATGTTTATAGCCATTCCCGTTAAATTGCTGCTGGGCTACTTCCTGCTAGCTTGGATATTCCCTTATTTACCACAAGCTTATAAGATGATATTTCATCATCTATTCAAATATATTTGGGATATGCTAAAAATTGTCTCTCCCTGATTGGGTGACACCTGGATTTTAAAAGGGTTACTTGCTCAAAATATATTTGTGATTTCTCGGCAAACTTCGGAATGACGGTATTAGTCGTAGAAAAGAAATTAAGTCATCCCGACAAATGGAAATGGAGCAGGAACACTCCTTATAATTCCTCCGATTTCACGCTTCCTTAACCAAGTCCTGTCGCAATTGAATTAATAATTTACCGATAATTTGCGAAATTCTAGCCTCCGATAGCTCCAATAACAATGCGACTTCACTCATTGTCATATCCTCATAAAAATAAAGAGTAAGTATCAGTCGATTTCTTTCATTAAGCTGACCAATTTTCTCTTTGAGCTGTGCTACTTGTTCCTCCTTTAAAAGGTCTTGGTCCGGGGCTTCGACATCTTGATTTTCGTGAATAGCATAAAAGGTATCCGAATCATCATCATTGAATGTAGTATCCAGCGACAACGCATTTCGGGTTTGAACGTTGGTTAATAGTTGCCTGTAATCTTCAATGCCCATATCAAGCTTGCTGGCTACCTCTTCATCTGAAGGTTCCCGGCCAAGTTTTTGAGATAATTCTTGAATAGTCTTTTTTACCTCTCCGTAATTTTTACGCTTCTTCCTGGGAAGTCGATCAATCTTACGCAGATAATCTACAATATTTCCCCGAATCCGGTAATAAACAAAGGTATTAAATTTAATATTACGATCACTGTCATAAGAGTCCATAGCCTGTAACAATCCACTGATCCCTACACTCTCGATATCTTCCTTTTGGGTCAATGGTTGTTTAGGAATATTAATTTTTCCAATTATACTACGAATTAATGGCATGGATTTGCTAATAATCGCATTCTTTAACCCTCGCGAAGGATTTTCGCAGTATAATTCAGCAAGTTCCTGAAGGTTCTTTTCAGCCATCATCAGTCTTCATTTTTGTTCTGTGATTTGGTCTTTCCCGTTACGGTTGATTCGCTTGAGGTCGTATTATTTTGGACGATGTTTAGCAAGAATACTGAGATATAAACTATCGAGAAAAGGATTAGAAAAACCAACAGGCTTCGATAGAGTGCAATATTAATGCTTACACCGGAAACCATTAATAATAAAAATTGAATAAGGGAAATAACCGCTATTAATCGTATTAACATAACTCTTTGTATAAATTTGATTCGTTTCTATGTACTTTTTTTCTAAAATACATGCGTGTTAACGAAGTAATTTTTCGGTAAATAACTCAGGATCAAAAGGCAACAAACCGTCTGGAATTGTTTCGCCTCCACTGATAAAGCGGATAGAATAATCTGTTTGTGCTATCAATTGCATGGCTCTACCCCACTTATTGGAATTATCAAGATGACTAAGAACGATATGATTAGCATCAATTTCGGCTGCTAATGGATCGTTAAAAGCGTTACTGTCTACCGCAGTGTTTATCAAGTAATGGATATCTAAATCCATTTGATCTTTTAATTCGAATCGCAAGTCTGTAATCGTTTTAACCAGTCCACTTGCCTCCATCTCCAGCGAGGGGGTATCAATCAGAACATGGTCAAATGATTTCCATTCACCCTGTAACTGCCCGAAACTCGTATCAGCATCAATTGGGTAATAGGGAATATCTTGATCCCGACAAAAAGGCCCTAAAACCGTATAATAGTCCTTATTTGACGGATGGATGGCAGCGATCGCTATTTTTTTGCCCTGCAAAAAATCTGTATGCCGGCAAAGCTTCATAATCAAACTGGTCTTCCCGGATCCTGATCGTCCGGAGAATAGTAACAGTCGACTTAATCTATCGGATTGAGCAGCTGACAAAAGATTTCGAATGGTATGCTGTAATTTTGATTTAAATAACCCCTTTTGATTCCCAGGATGTATTCCCTGCTCACAAATAGTATCGAACCACTTCGTAACCATCCTTTTGGGTACTCCTTTGTGCAAAAGTTTATGATATACCGGGTGTGAAGCATAGATGCGATCTTCCGGAGAAAGCATAAGTTGCACCAGCGATTCGAGCTTGTTTATTCGATCCAGCAAGTTACCAGATGTATCTGTTAGATTTTCTTCTTTTGCTTCGGTCTCAGTGTCCTGCTTAGGCGTTTTATCCACAGGAGAAGTGTTACTTTTGGTAGTATCTTCTTGGTCTTCTCGCTTTTTGGCTGCTTTAACTTTATTTCCAGCGGATTGCGTATTAGATTCACTTACATCTTTATTTGGCTGTTTTCGAACATCTTTTCGGCTGTAAAGCTGTTTGGAAACGGATGATGTTTTGTTCTCTTTCCGCGGTGAGGAATCAGTAGTATCCCAATTTTTTATTTCTTCGGCTTCTGTTGATGACTGTTGAGCAGCATATTTTCGAAGAGATTGCAAAGTTGAACTTCCATTATACTTATCTGTCTTGTTACCGGCTTCTGACGAGCGTTCAAATATTATTCCATGCTTCTGTGGAGTATTTTGATGATCCTGTTTTTCTTTTTTTCTTTCAGGCTCTTCATCCTCGTACAGGAGCAGAGCCAACTCAGAAAAATCATCTCCATATATTTGAAGTGCACTTTGTTTAGCCGCTCTAATTGTTTTATCTAAAAAATTATTCATAATCATACGGGAGCCGGTTCATTAAGTTCACCTTGTTGGATATGTAATCTATCAAAAGTGTTAAACTGTACATTTTGAGTAATATCATTGTATGACAGTACATTTATTTCGGGCAAAATTGGTGCCAAAAATTCAAATAGTGTGTGACGTAAAATCGGAGATGTCAAAAGTATGGGGTCATACCCCTGACGGATCATACGCTCAAATGTGGTTGCAGCTTTTTTATATAGTGGCTCAATTCTATTTGGTTCAAGTCCCAACGTATTCGAATTCAAATTTCCTTGTTGAGCCTGCTCGATGAGTTGGGATTCAAGACTCGAATCCATCATAACAACGACAAGCTCATTATCCTCTGTAATGAACTTGTGCGTGATGATTTCTGATAACGCAGCACGGCAATATTCGGTAAGAACATCGATATTGGTGGTTTCACGGCAATAATCTGCCAATGTCTCAAGAATAGTTATAAGATTATTGATCGGGATGCGCTCGCGTAATAATCGTTTTAGTACTTTTTGAATCTCACCGATTTGCATCCCTTCGGGTACAAGCTCCTCAACAAGAGCCGGCGATTGTTCTTCGATATTATCAACAAGTCGTTTCACCATCTGACGATCTAATAATTTATGAGCATTCTTTTTAAGAACCTCCATTAAGTGAGTCGTAATTACGGCCCCGGATTCTATAACAGAAAGACCAAATTTTTCCGCTTCGGATTTATTTTTTCCGCTTACCCAGATGGCATCCATCCCGAAGGTGGGATCTGTCGTTTCGATGCCTTGTATATTGGCATCAAAGTCGGATGGTAACAACGCCAGGTGATAATCAGGAAGCAATTCCCCCTCCCCTTGTTCAATACCTCTCATCTTTATGATATAATTGTTAGCCTCCAGCTGCACATTATCCCGTATTCGAACGGAGGGAATAATAATTCCAAGCTCAGCAGCCAACTGTTTTCTCAGTGAAGTAATACGATCAAGCAGATCTCCCCCTTGTTGCTCTTCAACCATGGGGATAAGACTATAGCCAATTTCTAATTCCAGCGTATCCATTAATAAATAGTCTTCAACCCTATCCTCCTTCCCTTCGGGTAATTCATTTTCAGCCACTGCATCCTGTTGCGCCTCTTCTTCATCTTTTTGGTATTGACTATAGGCAAGAAATAAAAACAGTGCTGACATAGACCAAAATGGGATAATGGGAATTCCGGGCATGAGACCAATAAAGAAGACAAAGGTAGCTGCTAAAACCAATGTTTTAGGATCCCCCAATAATTGACCTGTTATCTCATTACTTAAATTTCCTTCTGAAGCAGCTCTGGACACAATGATGCCCGCTGCTGTAGAAATAAGAAGACCCGGTATCTGGGATACTAATCCATCGCCAATAGTCATAAGCGTATAGACTTTCGCCGCTTTTGCTATAGGCATGTTGAGTTGTACGGTGCCAATAACAAGACCACCGACAATATTAATAAACGTGATCAAAAGACCGGCAATCACATCTCCGCGTACGAATTTACTAGCTCCATCCATCGCACCATAAAAATCCGCTTCTCTGGCAATTTCCTCTCTTCGTTCTTTTGCCTCTTGATCGGTGATTAACCCGGCGCTAAGATCCGCATCAATCGACATCTGTTTACCCGGCATGGCATCCAATGTAAATCGGGCGCCAACCTCTGCTATACGGGTAGCCCCTTTGGTGATAACCACAAAATTTATAATGATAAGAACAGCAAAAATGATAATTCCTATTACATAGTTTCCCTGTACGATGAATCCGCCAAAAGATTGGATGATAGATCCGGCATATCCTTTACTCAAAATTAAACGAGTAGTAGCGATATTCAGGGAAAGCCGAAAGAGCGTTAATATCAATAGCATCCCCGGGAATACTGAAAAATCAAGCGGCTTAAGGGTATAGAAAGCCACGAGCACTACGGTGATGGAAAGCGAAATATTGAGTGCCAGGAAAAAGTCCATCAGTGCGGGTGGAAACGGTATTATCATAATCAGTAGGATGATGATAATACTCGAAGAAATCAGTACATCGGTCTGTAAAAACCTTTTCGTAAAATCTTTGGTGTTGATATTACTTATGTCCATATCGTTACTGTCAGATATTATGCTTGTTCTTAAGTTTATATACATACGCCAAAATTTCGGCTACGGCACGATACAGTTCTTCAGGGATATACTCATCGACTTCTGCAGATGCATAAAGGGCTTGTGCAACTGGTTTGTTTTCTACAATCGGAACATCAAGATCGCTGGCCAACTCTTTGATTTTAAGTGCCCGTAACCGCTGCCCTTTCGCCATCACAATGGGCGCATTATTTTGATCAGGATCGTATTGTAAGGCAATGGCATAGTGTGTCGGGTTAGTGACCACCACATCAGACTCTAATACCGCATGATCCAGGCGCTTTTGCCGGAATCCCATCCCCATTTCTTTCCGTTTATTTTTAATATGGGGATCACCTTCTGTTTCTTTTCTTTCATCCTCCACTTCTTTTTTGGTCATCTTGAGATCCTTTTTATACTGATACTTTTGATAAGCTGCATCGCCAATAGACAACACAAAAAGAGCAATTAGGATCTTGGTCAGAAATATTAATATATAGTACCCTGACTGACCAAGACTATATTCAATAGGCATCACAGCGAAAGCCACAAATCGATTGATATTGGAGTGGATTGTGTAATAAACGATGAATCCCACAATAATTAGCTTGGAAAATCCCTTCGCAAGTTCAACCAGCCCTTTCATGGAAAAAATATTTTTCATTCCCTCTACGGGATTTAAATTACTTGCTTTAGGCTCCATAGCCTTAAAAGAGAAAGCCCCTTTCGTTTGAACGAGATTGACGATAAGTGCAGTTATAATCAAACCGATGAGTAGCGGCAACATAATCTCAAAACCATACATTGCTGCTGATTCCAGGTATGAACGCGCACTTTCCTGGTTCCCTACCGGCGTACCAAGACTCAGAAAAAAAGTAATGAAAAGAGACCGTACCCGTCCATATATATAGCCCCCTGTACCAATGATAGTAAACAGAGCCACAACCAGGAGCATTACCGAAGAAATCTCGGTACTTACGTCGACGTTCCCTTCTTCGCGGGCCTCTTCAAGCCTGCGCTGGGTCGGTTCTTCTGTTTTTTCTTGTTCGGAATTATTATCAGCCATGATCTAAGTATAAATCAAATACAATACCATTTGCATAGTCTTCGATTGTCGCTTTTCTACCATGGTTTGATCAACAGAAATGGATAAAATGTCCATTAAGACGGAAAACATTTCCATCTGATGGTAGATAATCCTACATCCGGATATTTCCACGGTATGAAAGTATCTAACCCGTCTTTTGGTGAAATAACCGGGCTAAACATGGATTTAAGAAGATGGGAATCCGAATGGGAAGATTTGGAAAAGGACGATCCCTGCCAGAAAAAAAGATTAGTGGCACAAAATTTGAACGTATTACCATCTAAACCGGCACCGACCGGGTTGATCATGTACCAAAGAAAAATAAACAGTCTCGTATGATAGAAAGATTAGAAGCACAGATGCGTGCAATGCAAATGCTCATGAAAAGGCAGGATATCACAGCAAATAATCTTGCCAATATCAATACGCCCGGTTTTAAGGGCAGTAAGGTCTTTTACAAAATGGTACAGGAGAAAATTAATGGTAAGAAAGTTTCAAAACCAGTGCCCCAACAACAAGTAGACATGACCCAGGGGGTTTTGAAACCAACCCACAATCCATTCGATTTTGGGATTAAAGGGAAGGGTTTTTTTGCGGTAAAAAATAATAATGGTATCCAATTAACCAGGGATGGCCGGATGCATATTAATCCCGACGGTTATTTGGTTGATGATAAGGGAGCTAAAGTAATGGGGGATTCGGGCCCCATTTTTTTGCCTCAGTATATGAAAGCTACTGACCAGAATGGGCGTCAGGCAAAAATTAATGTTGCCCGGGATGGGACAATTCGAATTAATAATAAAGTCTATGATAAACTTCGAATTGTTGATGTGAAAGATACCTCGAAATTGGAAAGAAAAGGGAGCAACTATTTTACCACCGATCCTAAGTTTCTGGTTGACGATAACAAAAGTAATGTGCTGCAAGGTTATTACGAGTCTGGTAATGTTAGTGCCTTAAATGAAATGGTTGATATGATGAAGACAACAAAAATGTTTCAAAGTCAACAGCGAATTATCCGAACAACAGATGAGATGCTGGGAAGGGCCGCATCCAAGCTGAGTAAATTTTAATTATAAATTACAGAATACAATATGTTTAGAGCATTGAGTACTGCGGCACTTGGGATGAGTGCTCAGCAAAAATCGGTAGATAATATTGCAAATAACCTGGCTAATGTAAGTACTACAGGGTTTAAGCGGAGTAAAATCGCTTTTCAGGATCTATTTTATGAAAATTTACCTGTCTCGAAACTAGGTGGATCTGAAAATCAAGTAACCAGCGATAGTCCTCCGCTGCAAATTGGACATGGCTCTCAAGCGGTTTCTACAATAAGAAATTTCATGCAAGGGTCGATGTCAGAAACGGGTAATCCTCTGGATATGGGAATTAGCGGTCACGGCTTTTTCCGGATAGAAATGCCAGACGGATCAATCGCTTATACGCGTGATGGCAATTTTAGTCGTGATTCCAGTGGCACATTGATCAATAATTCAGGATTGCCGCTGGCCTCACATATACAGGTTCCGAAAGAAGCTAAAGCTATCCAGGTTTCACAGGATGGTACGGTAACAGCGTTAATGTCAGGAGATAACCGGAAAGTTGAGCTCGGTCAAATTCAGCTTGCTCGTTTTTCGAATCCCGGAGGACTGGAAGCCAAAGGCAATAACCTATATATGAAAACGGAAGCCTCTGGTATGCCTTTCGTTGATCATCCGGGTGCCCAGGGTTTTGGTCAAGTACACCAGGGATCTCTGGAAGGTTCAAATGTAGATGTCGTTAAAGAGATGGTGAATCTGATTCAGGCACAACGCGCCTACGAAACCAATTCTAAAATGGTGCAGTCGGCAGAGAATATGATGTCGGTAACGAATTCTATTAAACGCTAATGACATTAGTGATAACCCGATTATTCACATCGATAGCAGTACTTTTTTTTGTGGGATTTCCCACTCCTGGAATGGCCTTACCGAGCTATCACATAGCAGGATCGCGAGCACATTATGATCATGATCGCTTACAGATGTTATACGGCAAGCGTAGTAAAGCTATGTCTGCGGATGAAGATGCCCGGAGTGTGATTCTAAAAAAAGCGAAAAAACAGCTCAAAAAATATTTTTCGCCTGACAGCTGTCGTATTCGTCTTACTCCCCGGTGGATTCCCAACCGATTATTGCAGGTTAAACCTCAAAATATAACAGGGGTCGCATTAAAAGGTACGGTACAACGCTATACTAATTTCGAGGTTAGCTATAAGGTAAGACAAGGAATCAGACAAGCTGAAATTCAATTGACGCTGGATGTCAATAAGCAGATTCTGGTTGCAATTCATCGAATACCAAAAGGTAATACCATTAAAAAGAAGGATCTGGCTTATCAGTGGAAATCCATATTTCAGTATAATGGTACGCTCATACATGACACTAAGCAATTGCAGGGAAAGGTCTTAAAACACACGCTCTTATCTGGCCAGCCCATCCGGAAATCCTACATAAGCGGAAAATATCTCATTAAGGCCGGCGATCAAGTCAAAATAATTATAAGGAGACAAGGGTTTCTTGTGCAGCTATCCGGAGAAGCCCGTGAAAGGGGTGCAAAGGGGGATGAAATCAAAATTTATAACAAAGAAACCAGAAGAAAGTATGTCGGCGAAGTCATACGCCACGGAGTAGTAGTATGGAAAAAAACACTTTAGCTAAAACATTAATTGTATTCCTTTTGATTAGTGGCTCGGCTTCGATTAGCCATGCCCAAAATTCGTTATATGCCGACCATAAAGCCCATAGTGTGGGAGATATATTAACAGTTATTCTGCAAGAGCAAATAAAGGGTAGCACCAGCTCAGATGCCAAAAATACCTCAAAAGCCGAGGGGGGCGCAAATGGTTCGGTATCCGGCAATTTTTTGCCCTTTGGCCCCACATTTGGTTCCGATGTTAAAGTAAATTATGATTCTGGGGAAAAAATGTCGACCAATCAGGGACAATTGCTTCAGGGGTATATGAGTGTGCGAGTCACTAAGATTACCTCTGGTGGTAATCTGATTATTCAAGGTAGCCGATCGACAAAAATAAATGGCGAGTTACATAAGATTAATCTGACCGGAATGGTACGTCCCGAAGATATTAATGGACAAAACCAGGTTTTGTCATATTTGGTGAGTGATGCCAAAATAGATTATGAAAAAGATGGCGGCCTCAAAAGTGTTACTAAAAAAGAAGGTTTCATAAAAAGAGTAGCCTTGGTGGCAGTAGGTATAGGATTGAGTGCCGCCGCTATCCTTAAAGCTATGCAGTAAATGATGATGTCTGAACTATGAACACGAATTCTACAAAAAAATATCTCTTACCTTACGGCTTAATCTGCCTGTTTGCACTTTCTGTATCATTACCAAATGTGAAGGCACAAAGTCGTCTGGACCGATTAGTAAAAGTACAAAATGCACACCCTAGACGAGTTGTTGGGTACGGCTTGGTAGCAGGCCTGGACCGAACCGGTGATCGCACTTTAAGCCAAAGAGGGGCGCAGTTTACGGTGCAATCCATAGCAAATATGCTTAAAAATTTTGGGATCAAAGTTAATTCCAATCGCCTGCGAACCCGGAATGTAGCTGCAGTTATGGTTACGGCCGTTATTGGTCCATATAATGCTTCCGGCAGCGATGTAGATGTCACCGTCTCTTCTATGGGGGATGCCAGTAGTCTCAGGGGCGGCGTATTACTTGAGACCCCCCTGATGGATCCCAATACAAAAAAAGTTTATGCAGAAGCTCAGGGTCCCCTCGTGGTTGGTGGGATTAGTGCAGAGTTGGGCCATTCCCGGGTATCCCGTAATGCTTCATTGACAGCTACTATTCCGGGCGGTGGTACGGTTAAAGCAAATAACGACTTTCAGCTGGATGCCAATAATCCACTGGGACTGGTTTTAAATAAACCCGGATATGTTAATGCTCAACGTATTGTCGATGCAATTAATAATAATTTTGATAAAAAAATAGCTTCGATCTACAACCCTGGGCTGGTCCATGTAAAATGGCCGGATGCTTTTCAAGATCCCGGTGCTCGAAACATCTTTGTCAGCACGATTATGAAACAGAAAGTTAAAATGACACAACCGGCACGGGTTGTAATCAATGAACGAACAGGTACGATTGTAGCAGGTGGCAATGTAAGCATTGATAATGCCATGGTTTCTCACGGCAGCATTCAGGTTAAAACACAGGTTACTCCTTTTATAAGCCAACCTCCACCACTGAGTGGAGGAAAAACCAAAGTAGTGCCAGTACCAAGAGTCGGCATCAGCGAGAAATCCGCGCAAAATATGGTGCTTAAACCGAATACGAATGTGCAGCAACTAGCGCAAATACTCGATTCACTCGGCCTAAGCCCAAGAGATGTGATTTCAATCTTCCAGGCATTAGACCGGGCCGGTGCTCTTCATGGTAAATTAATTGTGATGTAGGGCTCAATCTCTGGACATAAATAATTATTAATCAACAATATCCTTACAAAGATGAATATTGATCCAGTACCAATCGCATTGCAAGATAATATGGGTACAAAAAGTGGAAATGCACCTACAAAGGAAAATGTTGCCGTTAAGTTTGAAAAAATTTTCGCTCGCAGACTGGTCAACACCCTTATTAAAGATTCATTCAAGATGGGCGATAAAAATAGTCTTATGGGAAAGTCTAACAGGCTGTATCGACAACACATTGTGAATACGCTTGCGGATGAGATAGCCAAACAACGAAAACTGGGTATCGCTGATATCATCACCAAGTACAAAAATAATATTTGAGTCTTAAACAATAATTATCAGATAACCATTTAACAATGTCGGTAGAAAACAATACAAATAATCCGTTGTCAAAAGTTAAACAAAGTGTTGAAGTTTTAACCCAGCTTTCCCAAAAGCTTATGGGAGTTATGGACGACCAGATTATGGCAATTATCGCTGGTGATGATGAGGAAATAGAAGAAAATTCAGAACGGTATACGAATTTAAAGGGGGTTTTTAAGAAAAAAGAACACGAGTTTGTCAAAAATATCAAAACATTATTGCAGGAGACCACCAACGAGGATCCAGAAATAATAGGGCTGGAACCTTTAAAAAAAGCATTTCCTGATGCAGCAGCAATGATTGATCAGTGGCGAACAGAGCTCAGAGATAGGATGGGAGAGCTAAAAGATAAGCACCAAAGATTAAATGTATTGCTGGAATTTGCCATGGATAGAAACATCCAATTGTTCCAGTCTATCTATGGACTTGGTAACCAAGAAAACACACGATATGGCGCAGGCGGAACGAAAGAAGAAGTATCTTCAGGATTAGCTGTAAATAAAAAAGCTTAGTTTATGAAATCAATATTTGAAATAGCGAAAAGCGGATTACGAAGTGCTAAACGATCAATGTCGGTAACTTCTAACAATGTTATAAATGCCAATACCCCTGGTTACAGCCGGCAAAGGGTACAAAAGTCGCCAAATGGTGTAGAGTTAGGGCAAACGTATCTTGGGTTGGGAGTTAACATTGATGGAGTGAAACGTTTGCGCGATCAAATGAATGATATTTTGCTCCACCAAAAGCAACAAAATATGGGTTACCTGAAAGAGAAAAAGAATATTAATAGTAAGTTACAGGCTGCCCTGGTATCGGACTCGGGGAATGATTTGGATAGTGAGATTAGCACGTTATTCGATAACTTTTCGGATTTGGCCAGTAATCCTCAAGACACTAGCATAAGAAACAATCTTATTAGTGAAACCCAGCAATTTACAACCCGTTTGCACTCAACAAGTGACCACATTGGTCAAATTAGTAATCAAGACCGAAACTTCGCGGGACAAACCCTGAATTCGGTAAATAAATTGCTGACTGATATTAATGATCTGAATAAATCCATTAAGCAGGCAAAGGCTAAAGGCGAACCGGATTTTAAGAGTTTGGATATTCGAGGTGAAAAACTAAGTAAATTATCAAAATTGGTTGATTTTGAACGCCATGAAACCAAAACCGGTGCTGTAGAAATCCAAATTGGAGGGCTAAAGGTTGTAGATGAAAACAAGGCCCATCATATTAAATCAGAAGTCGACAATGTAAATAAGAAATTCCGACTTAGATTGAACAATGGGCACCTTATTAAACCATCGGGTGGTAAACTAGGCGCCCAAATTGAGATGTATGAAAAGGGGATTCCAACAATAAAGAAAAGCCTCGACAAAATCGCCGCAACCGTTGTAAAAAAAGTAAACGGCCTGCATAACAAAGGCTATGGATTAGCTGATAATGTCCAACGCAACTTTTTTAATCCCGGCAAAACTACAGCTGAAAGCATAAAACTTAATCAAAACATTGTTGACAATCCCAATAATATTGCTGCTTCATCGGTAGCCGGCGAAGCGGGGAATGGAGAAATAGCGGCACAAATAGCTGGGTTGAGAGATAAAAAAATTATTGGTGACACTACAAATAATCAGAATCTCTCGGAATATACCATCAAAACAATAAGCAAACCCGGTGTTAATTTAAATGGGATTAATTCGAAGGTGAAAGTCCGGGACTCCGAAATCCAAATGCTCAAAAATCAGCAACAACAAACGGCTGGGGTAAATATTGATGAAGAATTAAGTCGAATGATAAAATTTCAAAATGCTTACCGGGGCGCGGCTAAAGTTATGAGTTCAGCCCAAAAAATGTATGACACTCTAATTAGTATAGTAGGATAGTATTATGCGAATCACTCAAAAAACTATTTTCAATAATTTGATGCGGGATGTAAATAAGAACCGTAGTGAAATGGCAAACCTGGAATCAGATCTTTCCAGCGGAGTTCGGGTACGTGTACCTTCGCGAGATCCGGTTTCTTTTCAGAGTAGCAGGATCATAAAAAGTAACATTAGAAAAAACAAGCAATATCAAAAGAACATTGACAGTGGATTGCGACAAAGTAAAATGGCCCAGGACGCGTTAAGCGGGATGGTTGATAACCTTATGAAGGTAAAAGAAACCCTGGTGCAAGGTAGTAATGACTCATATGGCGCAAATGAACGTAAAAATATGGCTGATGAGATTTCCGGAATCCGCAAGGACCTCGTTAGCAGTTTAAACCGGAACTATGGTAACCGCTTTTTGTTTGCCGGTACCAAGAGTGACGCAAAACCTTTTCAACTTTCCGGCTCCACTGTTACCAATAATAGTAATAACAAGCCACCAAAAATTGTTGCGGGCGATGGGGTTAAGATCAATATTAGTGTTACCGGAAAGGAAATAACCAATATTAAAGGGCAACAGCTGTTTACTCTGTTAGGCAACATGGAAAAAGCTCTGCGTAATAATAATCCCCAAAATGTTAATAGCCTTATATCAAAGAGTGACGACATGATTGACCATGTCAGCAAGCTGGCGTCTAAACTCGGCGATAGTATTAATCGGATGAACTTCATGAATCAGCAATACGATTCTACGAAAATAACTCAAAAATCTAATGTCAGTGAATTGATTGATACAGACTATGCTGACGCTTTTTCAAAATTACAGAGAAACCGTGTCGCCTATAAATCCGCCATGGCCGTTCACAGTAAGATGTTTGAAAATACCCTTCTTAACTATATCTGACAGACATGATCCAAATATTTTTTAATCATTAACATTTGAACTCATGGAAACAACTCTTGCTTCAGTAAGACAACAAAATTTTCAGAATTTAGAATGGATAGAAGTTGTCCTATTCCTGTCAGATCTCAAGTATCTGGATGTAAAAAAGATATCTGTATGGAAAGAACAGTTTGGCAATATTACTATAGCATCTCCTGCAAAACGCCCTGAAAAAATACAAAGTGATATCACATGGCATACTGTAGAAAATGATGGCAAGCGGGCTCTAATTTGGAATTTAATGCTTAGCCAGACACAAAAAAACTGGGTATTATTTCTCGAAGATGACGAGTCTATTCATCTCAGTAGTATTCCTGATAGGCAACGCCTCAATAACGAAACCTGGTGCCCTACCCTAATCAGGCAGGCAAGAAAGTGGGGATTCCACCAATACTATCAGATGAGACTGATACATACCAGCGATGAGATTATCTTTGACGGCATAAATTTGCCGGACTGTACCAGATATATTCGGAAAAAAGACATCAAATTGTTAAATCATTCTATCATAATTGAAAGAGACACTGATCCCACAGATCATATTGATATTAATGAAGAGCTGTCGATAAAAAAATATTCCCCCAAACTCTATCTAATATCAGGTGAGAGATATTTGAATGAAAAAAAATACGTGCGTGCAGCGGCCCAGTTCAGGCGATTACTTAAAGAAGAAAAACTTTTGCCTTTTGACCGTCTTGGAGGCGTTAATGGATTGGCTAGCTGCTTGGTTGAACAGTACAAATGGAATAAAGCTATGACGTTATCAAATGAGTCTTTGAGCGCCGAATCATTGCAAAGCGTACCCTATCTGATACAATTTAAAATTTATGAATTGAGAAAAGAATGGGAAAAGGCGTATGACATGATAAAGCGTTACTATGAACAATTCTCTTTATACTCCAGAGCCAGCTTTGATAAGATTATAGACGAAGAAGAGACACTTGTTGATTTAGCCAACGTAGCTTTAAAAGCTGGAAAAAGACGAGAAGCTACCAGTTATTTTGAAAAACTGTTTACCTTTAAAAGAGAGGAAGTCGACCGGGCATTATTAAAGAAAGTACTGGTTTTATCAATTGAATTGAATGATTTTGAGAGATCCGTTTATCTATTTGAACGAATATACAAGGATGATTTTCTCGATACGTTAAGCGACGAAAGAGAAGAGGAATTGGATGATATTATGACGATGTTTATGAAGAGAGAATGGTATACATATGTTTCTCAGATTTATACAAAGTTACATAACCTCCATCCTGAAAATAGAAAATATAAACGAAAGCTGATTGTTGCCCTTACTAAAACAAATCGGCTAGACAAAGCCAAAGCAATGCTTACCGGTATTGTATAGTTTGATGAATTTCATATCCTATAAAGAGATTTCTAGTTGGCCTTTTGCCAATAAGTTAGGCTGACATCAAACTTGCCTTGTTTCCTATGCATGGTATTGTACTAACGCATGTTCTTTTCAAAAAAGATACCACAAACGTAGGGCAGACTAAAAACTGGTACAACAGAGTGGAGAGCTCCACTTAGACTTTGCCTACCCCCCTTGGAACCGGAGCTGGAGCTAAATCCCACTACATATTTACTGACGCTTGTTGTGGGAGTATCGCAGTTTAAGTAAAAAAGTAGTTTTGGAATTTGATTTATCCACTATGCTATAAAGGCAATTTGTAATAATTGTATAATAAAATCTGTCCTAACAGAAATTTCTTCTTAATAAATCTCAAATCTGACCGATAAATAAGAATTTAAGGAGCGCTTTTACCAAGAAGTATATTTTAACACGCAAAGATTGCTGTTATGGATATGAACCATTGTCCCAATCCAGATAAATTTCGATTTAGAAAACACTTTGCTATAACAATTACTTCTTTAATAACATTAGCTTTCGCACTTCTACTCATTAATATTTTTTTCGGAACGATTGAGGATGGCGTTCAAAATTTTATAAGGGAACAGAATATTCGGAGTAAAAGCCAAAAAACAGCAACCATTGATCTCTTATATTATATCCATTCTGGGGATAAAAAAAAGTATCGCATCTATAACAAAAAGATAGATAAGCTTTTAAAAGAAATAAAAGCTTTAACTCTTTTTCGCAAAAACAATGTTATAAGAGCGGAGGCCTCACTTTTTCAGTCATTAAAACGAACTACGAATAATGCCTATTGGGATATGAAGAGTTTCCAATCTATTTACTCTTCTCCTGTATGGTCTTCCTTTTTACCTAATGTTAACCTTTTCAGACAGGCATTTGAGACACTACCACAAACGAAAAAGAAACTTTTACAACTACAATTTATAGGTAAAAAGATACATAGCAGTATTATTAGTAATGATCTTACTGCTGCCGACAAGACTCAATATCTAAAGAAATTGCATGATATAGATAACTCAATTGCTATAACAGACCATCGATTTTTATATAATCTAGACCATATCTCTGACGTACTTCAATGGTATGTTTTTTTTGATTTTATAGCCATCGGATTTGTCTTGGTGCTCATTGGGGCTATTTCAGCCTATTTTTATATTCAGAATTCTAAAAAATGGAAACAGCGTATCATTGGACTGAACGATGAGCTTGAATTGATTTTTAAAAATACGACGGATGCAATACTGTTAGTTGGAAAAGGTGGTAAAATCATTAGTAGCAATCATTTTGCCAACAAGCTTCTTTTAAATGACGAAAGTAATAATTTAACGGGCAAAAATATTTTTGATGTACTTAAATTTGAGCATCGGGAAGCCTCAGAATTTATCACAAAGCTCCATAACCAGAAATCCTGGCGCCAAAAATTATCTTTATATAAACAAGACGGCAGCGGTTTTGTCGCAAATATTTCGGCATCGATAACTACAAAAAAATCGGGAGAAGAAATTTATTGTTTTGCCTTTAGGGATGAAACAAAAATGACAGGATACCTTACCCACTCCAATATTAGTGAACAGACCTATCATGATTTATTAAACAGTATACAAGATGGCATTCTAATACAGGATAAGAGCGGTATGATCATTAAAACAAATCCTGCAGCCGCTGATATTTTAGGATATACGCAGTCGGAATTGAAAGGGAAAAAGCCCAATGAGGTCCTTTCTCAGGAATTTCTGGATCAAACATATAAACCAGCTTTCTTCGAAGACGGTCTCTCAGGAGAAAAAATAATTTTTGATCGCTGGCTTTCAAAGAAAGACGGCAGTGTTCTCCCTGTTGAGGTAGCGTTATCAAATGGGAAATTCTTTGGAAAAGACGTTGTCATAGCAATCATCAGAGATATCTCTGACCGGCATGAATCTATTAAGGAATTGCAACAAGTAAATGAACAAAATCAAATATTATTGCAGGAGATCCATCATCGAGTAAAGAATAACATGGCCCTTATTTCCGGATTGATAAACTTACAAGCTTTTGAAGTAGATGATCCAGGAATAAAATCTATTTTAGTTAAATCTCAAAAGCGTATTCACGCTGTTGCGAATATCCACGAGCTCCTCTACCAATCAAAGGATTTAATGAATATAGATTTTAAATCATATATGGAATCTATGGTAAGAGAATTTAAGGGGCAGATTGTAACCGATCCCAATATCGTGGTTCGGACCGGTGTGCAATCGATTGTACTAAATGTTAATCAAGCTATACCCACAGCACTTATGTTAAATGAAATTCTGATGGATCTGGTGGGAAATGAACATTCAGGAAACAAGGATCCGAAAATTATAATAGATATAGAAGTTAGGAATGAGCATGTAATATTTAATATTACGGGTGGAAATGACTTAACACAAAGTATTTCGTCTGACAGAAGATCCTTAGAATTCGATATTATTAGTTCTCTTATTAAACAGCTGGAGGCGACAATACAGACATACTCTAACGGCCAGCCCCATTATAAGATTAAGTTTAAACGAAAGGAGAATGTTTTTGGCAGTGGAGGAAATCTCAATTTGAATTGAGGTGAAATGTGAGTGAATACCCATCCAATAAAATGGGTGTAAGCGACGGGTAATTGATGATGCAAAATCTTTCCAGTCTGATCCTCTTAATCATTAAAACTATTGGTACCCTTTTCAAGCATCTTCATTTGAGGATGCTTTTTTAATCTTGTTACGAATCGTTCGATCAGTAATACCCAATATTTTTGCTGCCTCTTTTTGATTTCCCTGAGTATGCTCTAATGCCTTTTTGATGAGCTGAAGTTCCATATCTTCAATTGACATGAGGGGCAAATCAGAAAGTACTTCCTGGCTGACTTCAAGATCGACCTTAGCAAATAAGCTTTTTCTGATATGATCTAATGAAATCGTTTTATCGGTCCCTGATAGAATAACCCCACGATGTATTTTATTCTCCAATTGACGCACATTTCCATCCCAACTTTTATCCATCAAAAAATCCATCAACCCATCAGAAGCCTTTTTGGTTTCAAGATTGTATTTATCGGTATAACGATCAATAAAATAATTGACCAATAGAGGAATATCGTCCTTTCGTTCTCTCAAGGGAGGAATAGAAATAGGAAAAACATTCAAACGATAATACAAATCCTTCCGGAATTGGCCTTCTGATATAGCTTTAGCAATATTCCTGTTTGAAGTTGCTAAAATACGTACATCCGATTTGATTGGCTTTTGTCCTCCAACTCGACGAAACTCTTTTTCTTGTAAAACCCTCAATAATTTTGCCTGGATATTAACATTCACTTCGGTAATCTCATCAAGTAATATTGTGCCTCCATCAGCTTCCTCAAAAGCTCCTTTTTTGTCAGAAACCGCGCCGGTAAATGCTCCTTTTACATGTCCGAACAATGTGCTTTCGACCAGCTCTTTCGGTAGATTGGCACAATTTATTTTTACATAAGCTTCCTCAGATCTATTGCTATTTTGATGGATCAGGTTAGCAAAGACCTCTTTACCGGTACCACTTTCTCCCTGTATCATAACCGGTGCAGTACTGGCAGCTATTTGGGGCAAAATATTCAGTAACTTCTGAACGCTCTCATTTTTGCCTATAAACTTCTTTTTGCCCTGCTGGATCGTCTCTTTTAAAGATTCATCTGCTTCAGTCTTATCCTTTTTGGGTTCATCTTTGGCTGCAAAAGCTTCAATTTTTTGCTGCTTTTTAAAAGTAGAACCGGATTCAAAATACCGATTAATACGAAAAAGAATTTCTTTGGCTTTGAAAGGCTTGGTAACATAATCAAAAGCCCCCTTCTGCAGAGCACGAACAGCATGTGCAATATTACCGAAGCTAGTCATCATAATAACACCAACTTCCGGATAATTTGTAGTAACATGAGATAACACTTCATCACCGGTCATCTCATCCATTTTAACATCGGTGAGCACCAGGTCAGCAGATTCATCCCGGAGATATTCAATGGCTTCAGTGGGATCAATAAAAGTTGTTATTTGATACCCATTCATCGATAAACTTTCTTCCAGGAATTCAAGCAACATCTCGTCATCCTCAATTATAAGAACGTGCTCTTTCATAAGAAGATAGAAACGCTATTTAGTTATTTGAAGTTTAGAAAGATTTGAAAGGATAAGTAATACAGCGTAACTGAATCACTAGTAATACTATACCGCTCAAAGGTATATAACAATTCACTAAATAGGTAATAAAATTAAAAAACGCTATAAATGATAGGATATTCAGTTAAACATTAAGGCCATAAAGAATATCGTACAGAGCTATTAAATTCCACATCCCCTGCCCTACATTATTAATTAAAACAAATAATAACAGGCATTTAAGGCCGAATTAATTTTTATCGTATAATCCTGTTTGCAATCTCTTCCCAAACCTCAGAATCATTAACTTTTTCTCCCATTTCTGTATCAGAAGCTGCTTGTGAGGACTTTTCGGAAGCCTTCTTATAGTCTGATACCTGAGATTTTATTTGCTTATACCGTTCCGAGGAAGCATTGTTTAATTTTTCTAACTCTAACTTGGCAAAAAGCTCATCATTATTTTTAAACGTAAAATTCTTGATAGAAACTTTGTCTCCAGACGAACGGCTGGTATCTGCGGATTTATTACGCTTCGAAGAGGCACTTTTAGCTGTACTCTTACTCTTGTTGATACTACTTTTGCTGTTGTTATTTAACTTGTTAATATCCATAATTTTTAAATTTTATAATGGTAACAAAGTTATCAATTTCTTAAATGATTTAAAACCTGATAGCTTCTTTCTGCTTTGCTATGTTTAATAGCCTTATCGAGTTCACCTTTCGATTTCTCTACTATATAATTTAATGCTTCCTGAATATTTTGACTTTGTTCATCAAACCGATTAAAAAGAACATTAAATGATTCCTTTTGTTTCTTGCTCAAAGATGAAGGATCAACAATATCGGTTAACTGCCCCAACTTTTTAACATATTCTGCCCGTCGATCAAATTTTTCCTCTAACAATGCAATATCCAATTTATCCCCTTCAAGCTGATTAGTAATCTTTTTATTGAGGGCGATCAGCTTCTTAAGTTGGTCTGCAATTTCTTTCATATCTTCTTTTAACTACTTAGTGTGCCTTGCATACTCATTATAGAGTTATATTGGCCTTGCGCTTTCTGTTGAACTTGATACATTTTGGCGAACTTCTGACGTATGCGTTTTTCGTATTTCTTCAGATGCTTATTTTGCGAATCAATTCTATTGTCAAGAAAACTTATCTTCTGGGTTAATCCATCTTTAAGAGATGATATTGCGCCACCACTATCAGTAAAAGACTTGGCACGGTCATACATCTGCTTAACAGGCGAATCATTATTACTGAAGAGAGCTTTAACCTGATCAGGCTTTTGAGTAAGCGCCTTTTTTAAAAGTTCTGAATCTTTCACTTTCATAGTACCATCCTTTTCAAAGCCGATACCAATTTCAGAAAGGTTCTTAAATTCTCCACTCGCTGCCGATCCCATATCCGTTAATGCAATTTGGCGCAAATTAATCGTTAGATCACGGACAGAACGCATTCCCTGCAATGGCCCCCTATTGCCCGTTTGGCCATTAAGAAAAGTCTGTTGACGAATTTTAGTGTTCATCTTATTGAACTTTTTGATAAAATCGTCAACATTTCCACGGGCCTTTCCAATATCTTGGGTAACATTAATTTGTTCTTGGTTAGACGTAGAATCTTTAAGTGTAAATGTCATGCCCGAAATAGCATCATCAACCGTATTTTGACCCCGCGTAAAGGTGATACCATCAATAGTAAATTGTGCATCCAGGTTATTCAAGTTAGATTTTTGATGCGACATATTGCTAGTAACACTAGCCAGTGCACCGGTGGCATTACTAAATTGAATACGTTGATCATAGCCGGTTTCGGCACTTTTGACTGATAGCTGTACATTCCCATTGTTATCCACCTGGAAAACATCACTATCAGACTTTTTGCCTAACAAATTATTTATTGAGCTCGAAACAGAATCCAGGATTTCCTTGTTCGTCTTATTGGTGCCATCGCTGTGAGTAGCCGTTACTGAAATCGTTTGTGTTTTCCCACCAATAGTGACATCTAGCGAACCGTCGCCGTTAGATGCTAAACCGGTTGCACTGCCATCATAAACATTTGAAAGGGTAATGTCCTTTGACGCTGTTCGAGTAACCGAAATATCGTAAGTGTTCGGATCTTTGAGCCCACTGATAGAATCAATATTAATCGCAGCCTCATTACTTGATGTAGCTTTGAGGGGATTGAAATTATTGGATGTTTTACTGCTAAGCTCATCAATCTTAGAAGTAAACTCAGAAACAACCGAACTTACCTTACTTAGTGCTGATTGTTTTTGGTTAAGTGTGCTTTTTTGATCCTGTAGTTTGTATTTCTGTTGACTCTCAAGTTGTACTAGCTCCGAAACAAATTTTGAGTATGGATTTGTCTGTTGTATAAGACTACTAATGGAATTGGAATTCATAAAACACCTCTTCTAACCAGTTAAGTTTGGGCTTTTAGATCATCATTTTCGATTTTGCTGTTCGCAGCCTGCTCCCAGGCATCGCGCAGAGGATCCAGGATATCGCGTATTTCCTCATATTTCTCTTGTCGAGCTAAATCTTGGCAATATTGGTATAACTGAAATAGATCCTCAGCAGGATCATAATCAAAATTTAAGCTCTCAATTAGTGTAGAAAGCAATTCACGTACTCGCTTTTGATCTTTACGGTAGGTGGCTTGAAGCAGCAGGTCATATAATTTTACTACCAACTTAAGCGGAGAAGCATTCATTATTGCTTGTCGCTGATATACCTGTTGTGGATTCTGCATAAATGACAACTTATTTAGAATAAAATTTATCCTCTGATATTTTTATCGACGAATGTCTGAAAAACTTAAGACCTCATGAATTAGAAGTTCCTAATCTTTCCGTTTTATAATCACAAATAATATGCCATACTTGGGGTCTACTATATCTTCATGCTGATACTATAAATTATATTGGGGCTATGGGCTTATGTATGGCTTTAAACTCAAATATCTGAGGATTAAATGATCAAGCGAGGGGTACATAACAGGGATATTGTTAAAAATGGCCGTTCTCACTGCAATAATATCCAAGGGGTTATCCATAAATATCTGCTTTTCTGTATGACACTTAGTGAAAAGCGACTAAAAATTCCCGACAAAAGAAATAATTTCCGTCTTCGGGAAAGAACATTTGCGTAAAACAGATATTGACTCGCTTTATAGAAAGATTCGAAAGGCTGGCATTTTATTTGTGAGAATAATTGGTGAAGTGCAAAAATAGAATATCAATGATATATCACAAATAACCGTGCAAAAACGGATTAAGCAGGCACAGAAATATTTACGATGGGGTAACCCAAACCAAGCGATTGCAGAATTGCGTCCTGTTTTGAAATACGGCAATATTGATCAGAAATATCGCTGGTTACCCAATCACATGATGGGCATTGCGCTGTCGATTAAGGGAGAGCATGAGGCATCATCCGCATATTTAGAGAAAGCGATAAAACAGGGCTCGAATCAGCCAGAAAGCTATCACATGCTGTCGGTGAATTATTATAATCTGGGCCGATTTGAAGAAGCTGAAGAATTGGGTAATGAAGCGGTCGAACGAAAGGATGATTTCCTGAAAGCCTGGTTAAACTTGGGATCTGTTTATCGTTCGCAAGCTAAGCTGAATCAGGCTCTGATATGCTATCAAAAAGCCAATGAATTGGATCCCAGCAATGCAGGCGTAGCTTTTCGGATAGGTGAAATTTATCGCGATCAGGGGGATTTGGATCAAGCCTTGAAACTATTTGATATTACCCTGAAGGTCGACGACTCCTACAAGAGAGCTATGCTTGAAAAAGCGGATATATTTAAAAAGAAAGCAAACTTTGAAGAAGCCGAGAGCTGTCTGAGAGATGCAATGGATACGTACGGAGCTTCGGAAGGTATAAAAGTGAGTCTGGCAGAGCTTTATAAAGAGAAAGGAGATTATGATCAAACGATAGAAATATATGAAAATCTGCTTGCCGAACATCCTAATAGCGGTGCTCTCCGGATTAACTATGCATTATGCCTGCAGGAATTGTGTCGCTTTGATGAATCAGAAAAACACTATCGTCGTGCTATTAAGGATATGCCGGGCAGCCAGGAACCTATTTCAAATTATTTAATGGGGTTGCACTATAATCCGGAAAATACCAAAGAACATATTTTTGAAGAACATGTACGGCTTGTTGATAATTTTACGCAAGCAGCCCCACCGGCACGTCCAATCCCCAACAATACAGATAGAGAAAAAAAATTAAAAATAGGTTTTGTATCTGGCGGTTTTCGCCGGCATCCTGTAGGATTTATGATCGTGGGCGCTTTGGAACAGTTATCAGAGGAGCAGTTTGAAATATATTGCTATGCAAATAACAATAAATTCGATTTTATCACCCGGCGTATCCATAAAAGTATTGATGTATGGCGTTCCGTAATAGGATATAATACTGAAGTGCTGAGCAATATCATTCGGGAGGATGAGATAGACATTTTGATCGATCTGTCTGGACATGCAGAGGGTACACGCTTAAAAGTCATGGCTCAAGAGCCGGCTCCCGTTATTGTAAAATGGGTGGGCGGACTTTTTAATACCACTGGTATGAAGTGTTTTGATTTCCTTATAAGCGATGGCTATGAAAGTCCCGAAGGTGAAGAAGAGTTCTATACCGAAAAATTGGTACGCATGCCTGATGATTATATTAGTTATACGCCGCCGGCTTATGCCCCTGACCCGGGAAATCTGCCAGCGATGGAAAATGGCTATATCACCCTGGGCTGTTTTAATAATCCTACAAAAGTTAATGAGCAAGTATTACGGGATTGGGCTCAAATTATGGAAGAAATTCCTAAAAGCCATCTCCATTTAAAAAGTAAACAATATGATACGGCCTCTTTTCGAACCCAGATACTTGAGGTCATGACAGCCGAAGGAATATCCAGAGAACGTATCACCTTTCAGGGTCATTCTATTCACAACGAGCATCTCGATGCATATAATAAAATAGATATTGGGCTCGATCCGTGGCCGTATTCTGGGGGGCTTACAACCTGTGAAGCACTTTATATGGGTGTTCCCGTAATCACTTTGCCGGGCCCCACCTTCGCGGGCAGGCATTCTACTACACACTTGATCAATGCCGGATTAGAGCAATGCGTAACCAATAGCCGGGAAGAATATATAGAAAAAACCGTGAGCCTGGCTAAGGACTTGGATAAGCTTAAAGAGTGGCGAAAAAAACTGCGGAACCAGCTTCTGGCGTCTCCTGTCTGTGATGGTAAACGGTTGGGGGCACACCTGACGGTCGCATTTCGCAGGATGTGGGAACAGCGAGTAGCCGGATATGAAAATGGGACCAAAGATTGGCAGAATCATATTACAATAGAACCACTGCCTGAGAAAAAAGTGCAGGCGTTGACGTATGGTCCCCGGGCAACTCCCCTCATAACGATCAAGGAAGGAAAGCAACCAACTAAGGATGAAGCTAATCAAAAAGATTTAAAGCAAGAACCCATGGTAAATACCAAAGAAGTGGTTCAGGATGTCTTAACAAATAATGATTTGGTTGATGGCAAGAAAAATGGTCATCAAACTACCAGAGAAAAAGACAAAGACCTTTATATAGAAACTAAGGATGGTGTAACGATTTGCACGCCTACTGATTTAGATGTGTTAACTACCTATGTGATGTTAGAACAGGACCGGTGGTTCGAGCCTGAGCTGGACTTTTTGCTTGAATACATTAACCCCGAAATGCAGATCATAGATGCCGGAGCTTGCTTTGGAGCATATTCGTTACCACTGGCTGAAAAAGTGGGACCAAAGGGACAGGTCGTCGCGTTTGAACCATCCGCTGACAGTCGCAGTTACCTGGAAAAGAGTAAGATAGAAAACCAGATTGAACAACTGGAGATCGTCGGGCGAGGCTTGTCAGTCAAAGCTGGAAAAGCGAACCTAAAGAAGACCAAAAGTCCCGAGTTAAATACTGTTAACGCTAAGGGTGAAGAATCAATAAACCTGACCACCCTGGATGCCTGGTGGGGCTTTGCCGGCGAGCCGGATATTGATGTGATTAAAGTGGATGTTAATGGTATGGAGACCGCTGTACTGGCCGGAGGCACACAACTATTGGCAGAATCCGAACCCATAATTGTAGCATCTATCGGAGAAAATGAGGAAGATCTCAAAAAGTTACGGGAGCAGCTTAACAACCAAGAATATCAACTCTTTGAATTTATCCCCGGTCCTTCTCTGTTGGCCGAACACGAACTCGACGCAGGCGTTGATCCCTACTTGTTGAATGTCGTTTCTATTCCAGAAAGCAGAATACAGGAGTTTAAGCAAAACGGCTGGATTTTTGATGAATCGATAAAAGTTCATGCCCCCGATTCTAACGAATGGAAAACAGTGTTGAGTAGTCAACCCTGGGCAAAATCCCAGATAGATAATTGGGAGCAAATAGTTTCCAGTAATAATTACGACGAATACCTGCAGGCACTGAATTTGGCTTGTGCTGCCGAACAAATGAAGGTTTCAGATGAGGATCCCAAGTCAAAATCGCGGAAGGGGGCCACAATGCTGGCTGCTGCCCAAAAGCTAACGGCGTTATTTAATAACGGGAATGCTGGAATTCCCGCCGCTTTAACATATATGCGAATAATGTCTCAGCTGGGTAAAAAGATGCAGGCAGCAGAAATGGCAAAACAGGTAATGGAGACGGTAAATTCTGGCAATCATATAGCTGTCAAGCTTCCGTTTTTACTGCCTCTGCCGGAACAAGATAAAACCGCTGTAGAAACAAGATTTTCTAATTGGCTGACGGTACGGGTCGTTGAAGCTTGGATCACCTTGCAAAATCCTACAACTTTCATGTCGGGTGAACAGGAACAGCAGATGTTAAAAACACTGGAGGGAAATCCAGAAGTATTACCCAAAATAGACCATTTTACGAAGCATCTTCCCAACCAAGGTAAGCAAAACCACCAGGTAAAGGATAACGGTGAAAAGCAATCAGGCATTTTTGTCCACCTTTGTTTTAACCATGTTTATGCAAAAAGTTTGTCTGATTTAATTGAATACACGAATGACCATTCAGCGCAACAGCATTGGCTATTTGTCGAAATGCATCAAGCCATCCCCCATTATAATGCAAACCTTAGTAACAATAAGCATTCCACATTTTTTGATTCTCAGACACAACTGGAAGAAGTATTGAGTGAATGTCTTAAAGAAAAAGTAGATGCTGTATTTATGCACGGACTCTTTTTTGATTGGCAAAAAAAGATAGTATCCCAAATTGGAGATAAAAAACATATAGCCTGGAAATATTGGGGAGGAGATCTGTATAATCCTATCAAACAGGGACGACCTTTAACTAATCTTATGGCAAAGGTTGATAGTGTACATGGTAAAGTAGAGGGAGATTTTGAAATAATTGAAAAAAACTATGGAAAAAAACAGGAGTATAGGTTTGGATATGCTTTTCCGGGACTTTATGGGGATTTACCTAAGGAAGTAAAAAAGGAATCACCTCCTATTATTATGATAGGTAATTCGGGCGATCGGTCAAATAACCATAAAGAGATTCTTGAAATCTTAGCGAAGAAAAAGGATATAAGAAATTTTCGACTCCACTTGCCGGTTGCATATAACTTTACTCGAACCTATAGAAATGAACTAATCCAATCTATAAAAGATCTTGGCTTCGAAGATATTACTACATTACAAGAATCTTTTATCTCCCCTCAAAAATATATGCAAATGATAATGAAGGCTAGTATGCTCATTGTCGCCCATGATCGGCAACAAGCTCTTGGCAATATTTTAGCTTCAATATTTAGTGGAAACAATACTTTTGTTAAGAAGAAAGTGTCGTTAGACGGAAAAGAGATTAGTAATCCCACCTGGCGATTCATTGAAGATTATAATTTACAGGCACAACCCTTTAAAGACTTGCTTCGTGTGAGCTATTTATCTGACATCCCTACTATAAGTCAACGTTTGAAGAAGAAACATCAAGAATTAATCAAAAAACAAGTTGGATTAGCGGCTAGAAGTGAACCACTTGTGACAGCCTGCAATCAAATTACAAAGAAAAATAAGGTCTCAGGATTATGAAAAAACTTGCAATACTGGGAGCCAGTTATTTACAGAGGCCGCTGGTAAAAAAAGCTAAGGAGATGGGGCTGCAAACACATGTATTTGCCTGGGAGGAGGGAAATGTAGTAGATGACATCGCAGATTATTACTATCCCATCGATGTGGTAGAGAAAGAGAAAATTCTTAATAAATGCAGGAATATCGGTATTGATGGAGTTACCTCAATAGCCTCTGATATTGTAATGCCTACCGTCAACTATATTGCTGATAAGTTGGGCTTGGTGGGTAATAGTATGGAAGCGACAAAGGTTTCAACAGACAAGTTTAAAATGCGAAAGGCTTTATCAGGAGCAGGTCTGCCATGTCCAAAATTTGCTTTTTACGCTGAATCCAACTTTAAAAAAGGATCGCAATTTACGTTTCCGGTAATTGTAAAACCAACCGATCGGTCGGGTTCAAGAGGAGTAACTAAGGTTTATGATCCTAAAGAGGTTAATGGGGCTATCGAAAGAGCACTTGAAAGTTCGATGAACGAGCGAGCTATTGTGGAAGAGTTTATCGAAGGGAAAGAACTCTCAGTCGAAATGATATCCTATCAGGGAAAACATCATTTTTTGGCTATGACTGATAAGACTACCACAGGAGAACCATTTTTTGTCGAGATGGGACACCAGCAACCAGCCCAAATAAATCATAGCATCAAAAGTAAAATACTGGGAATTGTACGCAATGCATTAGATATACTGAAGATTAAAAATGGTGCTAGCCATTCTGAAATACTGCTCACCCAACGAGAAGATATTGTAATCGTGGAAGTTGCGGGACGAATGGGAGGAGATTTTATTGGATCTCATTTAGTATATCACACAACGGGATTTGACTATGTAAAAGCAGTTATCGAAATAGCCTTGGGCGATTTTGAAATGGAGGATTACAAATCAGATATAGAAAACAAGGCACAAGTTTATTTTTTAACCGCCAAGCCGGGTATTGTTAAGAAAGTTAAAAATATGGAGCACCTGTTTAATGATGTGCTCCTTGCTAAGCCTTTAGTTAATGAAGGGGATATAATTGAAGGCTCTATAGATAGTTCAAACAAAAGATTAGGGGTGGTAGTTTGTAAGAATATTTCACATAGGGGAGAGTTTAGTCCTGCTTCAGTTTTACAAATTAAGACGACAAATAATTTGTGATTATGGATTATTGTTTAATAACAGGTATGGCGCGATCGGGGACTACACTTCTGGAAAAAATGCTTAACTCTCATCCTCAGATGAGTCTTTTATCACAGCCTATGCCCCTGTTGTATCGCCATTTGAAATCAGAGTTCTATGCCAGAATAGGTTATCCTGACACATATTACGTTTTAAATGATTTATTCCATGAGTTCAGGTATTCGCAAGACGACTTTTTTTCATTTTTAGAAAACTATGAAATGTCCGTCGAGAAACTGAGAACGATCTTTGAAGAAATGGAAGATTGGACGGGGCAATGGGAAGATATAAAGTTTGAAGAGATTCATTTTAAAGAGCACAATCCCCAGCATTTTATTCGCTTATATAAAAATTTTTTGCAGAGAATATTAGATGCTGAATTTAAAATCTTGGGTTCAAAAGAAGTATTAGTCGAAGAATTTGTGCCATACATGGTTCAAAATGGAGTAAGGGTCGTTCTTGTCATCAGAGATCCGAGAGATGTAATTACATCATTAAATGTAGGAAGAGGACCAGATTTTGCAGGAGCACACAGACCAACATTGTTCCATCTGAGAAATTGGAGAAGAAGTACTGCAGTTGCCAATTCCGTCATTGGAAGTTATAACTTTTTAGTAATTCGTTATGAAGATTTGATAACTCAACCATATTCGACCTTGTCGAAGGTGACGGATTTTCTCGATATCCAAAATTTTGCGAATGATCATTTTGAAAATGGGATAAAATCAGAGTATGGGAATGTATGGAAAGGAAATTCATCTACAAATAAATTCCGGAAGGTAGATCCAAATAATAAGAATAAGTTTAAAAAATATCTCAGTACAGATACTATAAAATACATTGAGTACATATGCCACCCGGAAATGGATTTATGGGGATACGATCTACACCATAGTGAGCTAAGCTCTTATGACCCAATATCTTTTAAGGAACCATATGATATCCAAGTTGATGATCTGAATTCAGATATGAGTACTGATCATCATGAAATAGAGTTGGAGGTAAAACGGAAAAAGTTACTTAAGCAGCAAACATCCTCCGAAGATCGAATTATAAGTTTCTTCTATAGTGAAAAAAACTATCAGTCTTTAAAAAAAACGATGGGTGGATAGGATGCTTTTTGCCAACAGAGCTTGCACAATTCTATATAATTATCTACTCAGCCATTCCGCTAAATCCGGGTATTGGTTATTGCCATTAAATAGCTGCCCAATAGTACCAATTACGTTTCTAACGGCTGGAGTCCCATTTAAGTTTGTTGACATTGAATCAAGTACATTATGTATGGATCGAAACTTGGTTTTAAACGTTATAGACGACCGAACCTGTTTGGGACTACTATTTATATATAGTTACGGAGTAGATCTGCCGTTTGATCAATTTTTTAAAAAAATAAAAAATATAAGAGAAGACATTACTATCATTGAAGATAAATGTCTTTGCCCACCTTCATTTGAAGAAAAGGATAAATCTACCTATTCGGATTTATGTCTTTATAGTACCGGCTATGCAAAATATGTAGATATTGGTTTTGGTGGCTTCGCTTTGGCTAGCACAGATGTCGGCTATCGGAAACATCCAACTCATTTTGATCAATCTACATCCGATGGAATCGTCACAGAGTATAAAAAATGTCTAAAAAATACGGAGCTGTTAAATAAACCCGGCGTCTCATGGATCGATGATCGCCCCCTTATGATGAATAAGAAAGAGTACATCGACACTGTACAGGTAGAAAAGAAAAAGGCTGTTAACCAAAAAAAGTTATTAAATTCGGTGTATAAAGCCAATATACCCTCTTCAATTTGGCTAGAGGTAGAAGGAGCGCCTGTCGATGCCTGGAGATTCAATTTGTTAGTTCCTTTTTCAAAGGAAGAGTTTATAGAAAGAATTGAAGCCGAAGACCTTTTTGTCAGTTCTCATTACAAACCAGTTGATCAAATATTTAATAATGAAGTAATAGGTTCGGGACATGTAGCTTATTCGGTGTTTAACCGAATTATCAATCTTTTTAACGACAAATACTTTTGTGAGACACATGCTGAGATAGTTTCAGATATCATAAAGCAATTTTTTTACCAAAAAGCATAATATCATGAAGATCCCATTTAATAAACCATTTCTTACCGGTAATGAGCTGGATTATATCGAGGATGCCGTGTCCGAAGGCAAAATATCCGGTAATGGTAAATACACTAAAAAGTGTCAGTGTTTTTTTCAAAACCAGTATGGATTCCATAAATGTCTGCTAACAACTTCTTGTACCGATGCTTTGGAAATGGCGGCTATCCTTTTGAACATTCAGCCCGGTGATGAAGTCATCATGCCATCCTATACTTTTGTATCCACCGCAAATGCCTTTGTACTCAGGGGGGCAAAAATTCGTTTTGTAGATTCTCGAAAGAGTCATCCGGGAATGGATGAGGATAAGGTAGAGGATTTGGTTAATGATAAGACCAAAGCCATTGTGGTTGTTCACTATGCTGGAGTAGCCTGTGACATGGACAAAATTATGGCTATTGCACAAAAATATGATCTTTTTGTCGTTGAGGATGCTGCCCAGGCTGTTGACAGCTATTATATCCATTCTGACGGTAGTCAAAGTCCATTGGGTTCTATTGGTCATTTAGGGACATTCTCTTTTCATGAAACAAAAAATGTAATCGCTGGAGAAGGCGGACTTTTAGCAATCAATGACGAGCAATTTTCTGAAAGAGCAGAAATTATTTGGGAAAAGGGAACCAATCGATCGGCCTTTTTCAGAGGTGAAGTCGATAAGTATGGGTGGGTGGATATCGGTTCGTCTTTTTTACCTTCCGAATTAAACGCTACCTTTCTTTTTGCTCAGTTAGAACATTTAGAGAAGATACAACACAAAAGATTAGCCCTCTGGCAACGCTATCATGAAGGGCTGGAGGACATTTGTCAAAGATTAGGTATTCAGCAGCCTGTTATTCCTGACTATGCAACCAACAATGCCCATATGTATTATTTGGTTTGTGATTCGGAGTATCAAAGATCGAAACTTATATCTTCTCTGGAGAGGGCTGGTATTATTGCCGTTTTTCACTATCAATCCTTACATAAATCTGAATATTTCGAAGATAGGCATGATGGAAGAACACTGCCTATGACTGATAAGTATTCCGATCAGCTTGTCAGATTGCCGTTATTCTATGAATTGGAGACCAAACAACAATTGAAGATAATAGATGCTATTTCAGAATTCGGGGAAAAGGAAACACCCGTTAATATTAAAAAGCTCGTAAATTGGTAAGGGCTGGATCACCAATTAGTACTTATAATGCAAAATGATTAATGGATTATGAATCAGGAAAAAATAAAAATAATAGCTGACAAGGTTATTAAATCCCTGCGGGAAAACCGTAAAAAAAGGGAGCAAGAAATCCCCAAAGTTCAACTTGAACAAAAAAATATTGAAAACTGCGAGATATTACTTAACAGGAAGGCTTTATTAGAAAAAATGCAGAAAGAGTCTATCGTAGGAGAAATTGGAGTAGACAAAGGAGAGTTCAGTAAATGTATTTTTAATGAAGTAAAACCTCGTAAGCTTCATTTAATTGATATTTGGGGATCGGATCGTTATCACGATGGAAAGTTCCGGACCGTACAACAAACCTTTTCTTCAGAGATAGAGGATGGAGATGTACAGATCCATCGAAAATTATCAACCGAAGCAGTGAGCGATTTTAGCGACAATTATTTCGATTGGATATATGTCGACACAAATCATTCGTATGAGACAACAAGAGATGAGCTAAAATTGTATGCGCCCAAACTGAAAGAAGGTGGAATAATTGCCGGCCACGATTACGAACAAGGGAATTGGATTACTACCTATCGCTATGGAGTGATAGAAGCAGTACATGAGTTTTGTGTAAACAATGATTGGGAGTTGTTATATCTAACAGCAGAACCCACTGAGAACAAAAGTTTTGCAATCCGAAAGATTTTATGAAGGTATATTCCCGAAGAGGCTGTCGGGTTTCGAGGCCTGAGATTCTTTAAAACAAATACGATTATCGTTCATAACCCCGACCTTAAAATCCTGCTGAAATCGCCCCAATCCCAGCATCTGGATGGTAGATGTAGTTCTTACCCCTATCACAATTAAATACCAACCCGGTATAAACAGCATCTCTTTTTTCCACTGCTCCCCGATAAAACAGTAGTATACCTGTTAATTACTTACTGGCATTTCGAAAATTGAACCATAATGGAGGGATTTTAGGATCCCTTGGGGAACATCTTGCTTATCGTTTTGTCCTGATTCCAATTGGAAGTCAAATAAGCAAGGAGTCTCGAGCTCTTTACTGGAATACCTAAACTCCGAATTTTTCAGTTATAAAAGATATCTTCTGCTCTAGAGTATGTATCGTACTGGGATCAACTTAGAAAAACTGATTCTGATCTGTATAATCGGCTATAAAAAAATTTGCTAAAAAATTTAAGTCGGTTTTTTCTCCACCGATAAAGACTACAGATGCAAGTGGTAATTAACTTTTTCTTAACAAAAAAACGGAGCATATTATGGCTTTTGGAGATTTAAATAGAATTAATACAAACATACAATCGATGGATGCTCAGCTCTCGCTGAACCGCATCAACGATCGGATGTCAGAAAATCAGCTGAAGATGTCTACAGGTAAGCGGATAAACAAAGCTGAAGACGACTCAGCCGGTTATTCGATTGCTACAAAATTGCGCAGCCGCATCGGTGGGCTAAACCAAGCGATGCAGAACGTAGGTGATGCCAAATCAGTGCTTAGTATTGCTGAGTCTAGCTACAACAGCGTGATGGATAACCTGGTACAAATGAAAAGTCTGGCAACTCAGGCAGCCAATGATACACTGGGTAAAGAAGAACGCGGATACATTGGCGACCAGATTGAAGCCTTGGGTAAAGATATTAACAAGATTGCCGACCAGACGGTTTATCAGGATTATCAACTGTTAAATGGTAAAGTGTCATCAGGTGGAACGGTACAAAATACCGGTTCCCTTTCTATGACCTTCCAAGTTGGAGAACGTAAAGCGGATACTATAAAAGCTGATATTTCTGCCGTGAATGTTGGTGAATTATTTAACGGTGGCACAGGCACTGCCAACTTAGGAGGAACAGCTGCTAATGGTGGTACTACTACGAGTATTACGGCTAGTGCTGCTGGAACTGGAGGACAAGGATCATTGACATTTAAGTCAACAGCTGGTGCTGCTGATTTCCGGGCCTTTATTGGTAAGGTTGACTCGGCTGTTAGTGATATGGCTGCTAATGTGAATGACATCGGTATCAAGCAATCTTCTTTGACCGTTCGCGAAAATACCTTGTCGCAGGCGATTAGCTCAAATCAATCAGCTAAATCTCGTATCATGGATACTGACTTTGCCAAGGCAAAAAGTGAGCAAGTAAGGTTGCAGATTCTGCAACAGACAGCAACTTCTGCCCTGGCTCAGGCCAACAACGGACCTCAATCAGTTCTGAGTTTCGTAGGACGTTAATAAATTAATCGTCTTCTCTTGAGACGTAATGGTAAAAAGCCATCTCTCTTCAGGGATGGCTTTTTTCATTCAATAACCAGAAGAAATTAATCACTATACTTGACCTTATTACTGGTCAATATTTCTCCAATTTCTTGCCAGTTATAACAAGTGTAATCAGGGATAATTTGTAACTCTTTGTCATTTCGAATCCCGGATCTCTCGGTAAACAGGATAGCATTCATCCCGATATTTTTGGCTCCCGTAATATCAGTATCGACTAAGTCACCGATATGCCAAGACTCATGTGCCTTAGATTTAGTAATAAGCAGGGGTTTTTTAAAATTCTTGGGATTGGGTTTACTGAAACCAATTTCATCGCTAAAAACAAAACATTTGAAATAATCATAAATCCCAACGTATTTTAGGTACTCTCGGATAATACGTCCCGGCGAATACATGGTATCCGAAATAATCACCAGAGAATCATATCTTACTAACTCAGCCAGCACATCTTCTGCTCCTTCAGTCAGGGAGGGTGGAGCCACCAACAAAGATTCTTCAAACTGAGTAACCAGATAGCATCTCTCCTTTGTAGTTACCTCGAGCCCAAGATATTCTAATATCAACGTTACCATTTCTTCAGTTGAAGGTGTTCGTTGCTGGTTCAGCCAAATGTGATTGAATGACTTATAAGCATAATCTGTAGCTTCGATTATATTCTCTGATGAAAGTGTACCTACAATCTCTTTAAGAGCATTATGACGAGCCTGTCGACGATCCTTACCACCCGTTTCTGCATTTACCAGTGTATCCCAAAAATCAATTGAAATCATTTTTATTAACACCTTTACTGATTAATTGAACTGAAAATCTGTATCTCTATCTTTAAAATTCACTGATAATAATCCGGACGCATAATCCACTTATAAACATTAGTTTTAAAATAAATTGATCTGTGAGCAATAGTAAGCGTAAAGCAAATTTATTTTGCTTGTTTTTAATCTTATGTTCAATTGATGTTTATCAATCTAACGTTATGAGTCGGGATCCACACTTTTGAACATCTTACTAACTTCTAAAAGGTCTTTTCTTTTGAAAAAAAATAAAGCCCTCTTTTATATTATATTCCTTTTGACTTTTGGCTGTCGTACAGTTTATGGGGCTCCCCTAAACAGAACAACCTATAATGCTTTAAAAGCAATTGCTCAGGATTCAACAAAAAAACAGTCGTCTAACGATGTGATTACCCTTGAACAGGTTAAAGACTCTTTGGCGTTGTATCGGAAGCACAATAATAAGCTGGAGATTGCCAAAAGTTATCATCGCCTGGGAGATCTTCATCGTAAGCTAAATAATCCCTCCGATGCCGTTGCTCATTATCTGATGGCAAGTAATCGTTATAGAGAACTTGGCAAAATCAATCGCCTGGTTGAAGTTTATCATAGGCTCGCCACCGTTTATCGAGAGCACAACCATTTTAACAAGGCTCTAGAGTACGCCAATCAAGCACAGCGATATGCCTCAGAAATCAAGAATGATTCACTAATAGCGATGTCAGCTTTCCAGCTTGGTCGTATTTACGAGAAAATTGGCAACCATGGAAAAGCCAAACAATCCTATCAAACGGCCTTAAATTTATTCGAAAAATACAATCGAAGCAGCCATCTTGCGGATATGTATCATCACATGGCAGAAGTGCAGGAAGATCTCGGACATTTGAACCAATCTCTGGAATTTCATAAAAAAGCCCTGTCCATTCGGGATGAAATTAATGATAGCTCTGGGCTTGCCAAGTCATTTTCTCAATTGGGAATTATTTTTGCTGCTAAAGATGATGTGGATCTGGCTATCAATTATCACCAACGAGCGGCTGACATCAGAGATAAGCTCGGAAACCCTATACAAAAGGCCCAGAATTATATTAAAATTGGAGAGTTACATTCTAGTCAGGGACATTTGAACAGAGCTGTTGACTATGCAAATCGGGCGCTACATATTGCCAACAGCTTCAATGCTCTCGAGATTAAGGTGAAAGCACTAAAATTGGCTCTGGATACCCACCTCCGGTTAGGGAATATTGAGCGTGTAAAAGAATTGCGGGACACCCTGGAAGAATTGCAGGATTCACTGGAAACTCTAAAACATGAACAACAGCAACGCAATCTTACCTTTCATCTGCAAACGCAGGAAAAGGTGGATAGCCTTGAACAACTTCAAAAAGCGCAAGAAGTTCAAAAAGCGCAACTTGAGAAGGAACATTTTCTGTTAATCATTGCCATCATTGTAGCATTAGCTTTGATAATAATTTTAATCCTGCTTTATAACCGATATCGCTATCGAAAACACCAGGAAAACCTGCTACGAAATAAAAACGAAGAGCTTGAGGAACTTAACAGTCGTTTAGAAACACTCAATGAGGAAAAAAATGATATCATGCAGACCGTTACTCATGATATGAAGAATCCATTAGCAGGTATTATCGGTCTCACTGATTTGGCTTTGTCTGACGCGGATTCAATTCCCCGCGAAGAGATCCTGGAGTTTATGGAACAAATTGAAAAGGCTGCTCAAAAGATGAATGACATGATTCGAAAATTGCTGGATATCCGAACAATAGAATCCGGGGGACATAATCTGGATATTGAACCAAACGATATTATAAAAGCTCTTGGAGATGTGGTTCAAAGTAATTCGCAAAAAGCTAAAGAAAAAGATATAAAGATTGTCTCAAAGTTTAGCCATAACTCGGAAATGGTATTAGGAGATCAAACTGCTATCCAGCGAGTATTGGACAACTTGGTTTCGAATGCCATTAAATATTCGCCAAAAGGGAAAAAAGTAGTTCTCAATTTACAAAAGAAAAACGGAACGGTCCGCGTTGAAGTAAAAGATGAGGGGCCCGGTATTCAGCCGGATGAACAATCTAAACTTTTTACCAAATTTAGTCGTATTTCCACAAAACCTACGGGTGGTGAACATTCTACGGGTTTGGGCCTATATATCACAAAACAGCTAACCAATGAGATGAATGGAGAGGTGGGTTGTGAATCAAAACCCGGGAGCGGATCAACTTTTTTCATAACTTTACCACGAGCAAGCCAAAACTAATGAATTAGCCAAAGTTTGAGATAATAATTTATTATAGTATTAACAATGGGTATCCCCGATACACCAAACCGCTAACAGATAAATCTAGTATTGTGGTATTCATCGGACGAATAGAAAATCCGTCCACTACAACTTTCGCGCTCATTTAGCTTTTTTAGAGAAAGGACTCACAGAGTAGCAACCACCTCTTTAAGAGTATCAAATATGGGAATTTCATGTTTCTTTAACCATTCTTTGTCCTGCTTAGGTTCGTGACGTGAACGAATCATAAAGGGTGTCATACCCAATTTAATAGCTGGTTTTAAATCCGTAACCTTATCACCAGCCATGTACGATTGGCTGAAATCTATATTGTGTTTCGTTGCTGCTTTTTCAAACATACCTGTATCAGGCTTTCGATCTTCAGGGGGGTATTCCTCATGAGGATCATGCTCTGGATGGTGTGGAGCGAAGTACCATCCATCTATATTCAGATTGTACTTTTTTAATTCGTTATCAACCCAATCATGCAGCATCTCCACTTCCTTTTCAGTATATCGTCCTCTTGCGATACCAGATTGATTGGTTACAATAATTATTTTATACCCTTGCTCTTTCATCCACCGCAAGGCATCCAGTGCCCCATCGCACCACATCCATTCCTCAGGTTTGTGTACAAAATTGTAATCAACGTTAATGGTGCCGTCACGGTCCAGGAAAAATGCTTTGTTCATTTCTGAGCTCAATTCTGAAAAAGATGTTTCAAAATTAAAAAAAATGATTGGATAGATTCAACTACCGCTTAATCTTTTGGGGAACAAATTGGCCCTTCTTGCTATAAGAATAGTTCTCTAATAACTAAAATACAAGCGAGTTATACGCTCTTAACCCCATTTGCAATCAAAAAGGACACTATTATGAAAACAGAACATATGCATTCAACGGTGTATAATATTCTAAAAAGCGCATTTATTTTAAGCTTGATTGCCTTAACAACGGCCTCTTGTAATGATGTAAACTTTAATGGACCCAACAGAAAAGAACAATCACATATGAATGTGCATCTGACCGATGCACCAGCCAACTATCAAGAAGTAAATATTGATGTACAAGGACTCCGAATTCACTATACTCCTGTTAGTAGTGATACAGCCACTGTAGATACAACAGAAGGTAAATGGATAGATCTGCCTGTAGATCCTATGAAAGTTAATTTACTAGATTTGACAAACGGAGTAGACACTCTGCTGTCCTCCGCTGATCTTAATCCCGGCCGATATTCAGAATTGCGTTTAATACTTGGTGACAACAATTCGGTTAAAGTAAATGACATGACGCACGATCTTAAGGTGCCAAGCGGCCAACACTCTGGTTATAAAATAAAATTTAATACTGTACTCCAGGATGGAGAAAATATTGATGTAACAATAGACTTTAATGCTTCAAAGTCTGTACATCAAGCTGGCAAGAGTGGAAAATACATCCTTAGACCAGTGTTAAAAGCATCTGAACAGGGAAACGATACGACTTCAACTGGTTGAATAAAAGCTGGTAATTCTTAATAAAAGGCTCGGCTTAAAATAAGCCGAGCCTTTCTTATTTTGATGATCGATAAATAATACTATCTAAGGGTCGAAAGACGATACCGTATGGTAAATTGGAGTCCCACATAGCTTTTGTCATTTTTGTAAATATAATTGTCGTTTAGTTCGCGACGGAATGTGAAACCAATGGAAGTTTCGAATTGTTTATAGAAATAGGTAAACGAACCACCGAACCGCATTTCAATATTATGTAACCAATATTTTTTTATTCCGGGAGATTGAATGCTTGGATCTAACATAGCATTTGACTCATACAGGAAATCATTGTTTTGTACTACCCGCTGAGCAAAGAACTTGATGCTACCCTTTCCAAAAAACAATGTACTACCGATATATTGACTACTTCCACCCGGCCCTATTGAAGCACCCAGCAATTGTCCATCGTTTGTATAACCCTGAATTGCTTTTCCATGTACATAAAATGTAGGATATCCACGAAAGACACCCGTTTTACCAGCTTCTAACTGGGTTAGCTCAGTGTTTATAGATAAAATTTGGTTATTTTTAAGATCAAACGTCTTTTGAAGGCCTAATGTATAACCACGACTGTGTTCGGGTTCGGTGATGAAGTCTCTCCAATTCCAGCTGTGGTCGGTACGTGCCCATTCTCCATAAATCTCTAATCCACTTTGAGGAAAAGTCCAGCGACCAAAGACTGATATCAGCTGATCGGCTTTGTCATTTCCACCGAAGTTGGAATTATTTACAAAATGAATTTTTGTGAGGGCTTCAAACGTCTGCAAAAGATCGTGGGCCGGTATCCCCTCAGGGGGTATGGTCTCATAAAATATTCTATTAATTCCCAATTGTAGATTTTTGATAGGCTTAGGGTTAATAGATAACGTAATCCCGGTGATATACCGCTCGTTATTTTCTGGATTATGATCAAAATAATCTGATTCCTTTAGTTTTCCCCAGATTAACTTTGTTTTCAGATATCCTATATAAATGTCCTTGGGATCCGAAGTTCCAATAAAAAAATGCCGGAATCCGGGAGCATTGCTATCCATAAGAATATCATTTTGACGACCAGGTCCCCATCGCATCAGTTCGTTGGAAAGCCCTGCTGCCCATCCATGATAATCGGCACGAAGGTATGTATCTCCCAAATCGAACGTCCAGAACGAATGATTCCCAAACCGCTGTGGCCAATCAATGTTTCCAAGTGGATAACTGTATTTAGATCGACCTGATCTGGTTTGATATGGAGATAATACAAAACTCCTATTTTGATTAAATATCAGATGAGGCCGTAATGAAGCCGATATAATACCATACTTTGCAAAAATTCCCGTTGATATATCATTGGTAAATCCCCGCCCCTGCCAAACGGGACCATCATGCTGCCCCCCCGGTTCCTGGGACTGCCAGAACGTCCTGAAACTTAAATCATAAGGAATAAATCTGAACTTATTTTTATGGACTGACCCTAAAAGCGGTTTGGGTAGGTCATTCCAGGGATGGGTTAAGCTATCCAGTTTGTTTATAGATGGATAATTATGAATAGATAAGTAAATTGAATTTTCCGATTGAGGGAGAATACCGTCGATCGTTAATGTTTGCAGATATTCTCTGTAAATATCATTTTCTGGTAGCTGTTGAGCTTGTAGTGGCGATTGGGAGGCAACGGCACTTAGTAGTAAAAATAGAATTATAATTTTTGTTTCGATGTATGTCAGAAATTGCTTTATTCCTATTCTTTTTTGGAAGTACATTGTCCTTCAATAATTAGATGATATATTTCAGAGGGGTAAAGTAGATGTTAGACAAAGACAGCTTGTTTTGTTCCCGCTGAGTAAAGAAGACCTAAAATGGATAAAGATTCTTGATGAGAAGAGTTAAGTTTTTATTAGTTTCAGGATTGAGTTCTTATTCAGCATTACCTACATTCATTTTCTAAAAAACAAACGAGGAGTTTCGTTTGAACACTATCAAAATAATGTCGTCGGAAGATCTGAATCGCACCTTCGTGCGTTTTGCGCATCAGTTTCTGGAGCCACACGACAACCCTGAACAATTGGCTTTAATTGGAATGCAGACTCGCGGCGTATATATGGGTAAGCGAATTGTGCACATAATGGAGAAAGAGCTTGGTCATAAACCAGATTTTGGAGTCCTGGATGTCACTTTTTACCGAGATGATTTTAGAACACGATTAAAAATGCCCCAGGTAAAAGTCACAGAAATACCATTCGATCTTTATGATCGGGATGTTGTATTGATTGACGATGTACTCTATACCGGTCGTACTGTTCGTTCTGCGATGGACGCGCTAATGGATTATGGGCGCCCGAGGAGTATCAAATTTTGTTGTATGGTGGATCGTGGTCATCGTGAACTCCCAATTTGCGCCGATTATGTAGGAACAAAATTACCGACACATGTCCAGGAAGAGGTCCGGGTTAAAATAAAAGAACTAGATGACGAGGATGCTGTCTATGTGGTTCAAAATGCCGAGGAGGATGATCAGTAATGGATGAAAAATTAAAAGAATTGAAGGATAGCGATTACGATTTTCCACACAAGCATTTGCTGGGATTAGCTGAATATTCTAAAGAGGATATCCTGTATGTCTTGGATCAAGCGAAGTATTTCAGGGAAATCCTGGACCGTCCCGTACCAAAAGTGCCAACGCTGCGGGATAAGACAATCGTAAATCTTTTTTATGAAAATAGCACCCGTACACGCCTATCATTTGAATTAGCCCAAAAACGAATGGGCGCTGATGTTGTCAATTTTTCGACCGGTTCATCCAGTGTAAAAAAAGGGGAGACACTCAAAGATACCATCCGAAATATCAGTTCCATGAAAATTGACATGGTTGTGGTTCGACATGAAAGCCCGGGCGTTCCTCACTTTTTAACACGTTGTGTGGATGCGGCTATCATTAATGCCGGCGATGGTGCCCATGAACACCCGACACAGGCACTGCTCGATATGTTTACCATGCGGACCATTTATCCTGATTTGACGGGTAAAAATATTGCAATCATTGGGGATATCGATCACAGCCGTGTTGTACGCTCCAATATCATTGGCTTGCTCAAACTTGGTGCTGATGTTACCATTTGTGGGCCCAAAACGATGATGCCGGCTTATGTTCATGAGCTGGGAGCCAATGTGTCTCATAATTTGGATGAGACTTTAAGTTGGTGTGATATTGCTATGGCATTGCGTATCCAGCTGGAACGTCAGGAAGAAGGAACGGAACTATTCCCGAGCATCCGTGAGTATCACCAAACCTTTGGTATTACGATGAAGCATCTCGAAAAATATCCCGACTTCACAATTATGCATCCGGGTCCGGTGAACCGCGGGGTAGAGATGGAAAGCGAAGTCGCTGACAGTGATCGCTCTATCATTCTTAGCCAGGTTACCAATGGTGTAGCTGTTCGAATGGCCATTCTCTATTTATTAAGTGGCGGTACCCGAGTTTAACCGGGGACAAGAAGTTTTATCGTTGTTAGACCTTTGGTCATTTAGTAGTAGTGCTATTTAAAAACTGCTCTTTTTATTGCTCGTCCAAGCGTCCATGCTCGATACAGCGTTATTTCCTAAGCGAATGCATCCCTTTCAAAAGAACTGGTTCCCAACAATTGAAGTTAAAGTCAGATATATCCCTCCCTCATCTTACTCCAAGTAAGCACTTTCAGTTATCGATTCAGCCAAAAGTATTATTTAAGATCTTCAGTTGAAATTCTTCTTACATAAGAGGATTCAGAGAGATTGATCAACCTTTATTAATTAGGCTACTATTCTTTCTTACCTCTAACTCAAAACCTGTCCGATCACCTTGGGCTCCCGCTTTCTCTTAACAATTATTTTACATCAAACCGGAAACTTTGAAACAAAAAATATTGTATTACGTAATTCTAGTTATTAACTTCAGTCAATTAATGACCAATAGTCATTTTTATTCAAAAATATGGGAACAGAAGAACGAAAAGCGCGAGAAAAAGAGCATCGTAAAAATCAAATTATTGATGCAGCGGAAAAGGTCATTTTTTCCAAAGGTCTGGACCAGGCCACTATGGATGAAATTGCCGGAAAAGCGGAATTAAGCAAGGGTACACTTTATCTTTATTTCAAAAATAAGAATGAACTATATATGGCGATTACGGAGCGATTTATGGAGATTCTTAATAATCGCTTTTCAAAAGTTTTTTCGGGAGAGCATACAGGACTCGAGCTAATCCGAAAGATAGGAGAAGCCTACTTGGATTTCGTACGCAGCAATCCCGAGTTTTTTAATGCTTTTATGTACTATGACTTGATAAATGAGGTTGAAGAGCTTGAAAAAAGTGAGTTCGCACAAACCTGTGAAGCCAATCGTCGTGAGGCTCTGAACTACATGGTACGAGCCCTGCAAATTGGGATGCAAGATGGAACCATTGATGATTCCTATGATCCAAAAGAGCTTGCGGTGCTCATTTGGACGAGTACCCGCGGCATCATCTCTGTAACTCACGCAAAGCATGATGGGTATCATTTTAAAATGCTTGATGAGATGAATGTGGCTGTGGATTCGCTATTCGATCATTTTCTGAAATTGATTGGTACGGGTATTGCCACTGATAAGGCGCGAAAAGAAAAAATGACTGATAGTCATAAATTTGAAACAAACTGAAAATTGAGACGTAAAATTGATTCAATTTTTTTATAAAAACTGATTGATTTTTTTTAAAAACTAGGGTTCCTAAAACAACATGCGAAATTTTTTTACCGCTACTTGCAGCCGCTCATTGCGAGTAGGTTTTCTAACAATTATTATTGCAGTTTTATCTCAAACCGTACTTGCCCAGGAAAAGGATAATGCCTCCGCTGCCATTGGTGAGAATAATATGTTGCAACTAACCGAAGCTATCCAAGTTGCTCTTGCCAATAACACGCAAATAAAACGTTCACTGTTAAACCTGGAAAATGCTGATGAACAAGTTCGAATGGCATGGAGTGAGGTATTGCCGGATATCTCGGGGTCAATGAGTTATACTCGTAACCTGGAAATCCCCGTAAATTTTGTGCCGGCTAAATTTTTCAATCCCAATGCAGCCGCGGGGGAATTAGTGCCCCTGCAATTTGGCACGGATAACAACTGGCGCGGTGGGATTTCGGTAGAACAAACTTTATTCAGCGGTGAAGCTTTCGTGGGCATCAGCAGTTCTAAACTTTACAAAGCTGCACAGGCTGAAGACTTGCGTGCAACTACCCAACAGATCGTCACCCAAACACGGCTGGCTTATTACGATATTTTGGTTGCTCTGGAACAATTGCGCTTACAACAGGCAACTGTCGATCGGATGCAAAAAAATATGCAGGAAAATAAAGCTCGTCAAAAAGCGGGATTAGTCGATCAATATGCGGTGCTGCAGGTACAGGTAGAGCTTAGTAATCAAGAGCCCCAACTTACCCAAGCCCAATATGCCGTTAAACAGGCTTATCGTCAATTAAAACTGGTTATGGGCGTCCCACTGGATCTTCAGTTTAACATACAGGGAGACTTGAGTTCCTTTAAAGTAACCTCCCAAAAGGCTGCAGAAAAAATAAATCAGAATCTGAAAAGGGTTGATAATATGACGCCCTACCAGTATAAAACCGATACGAATATTATGGATATCGCAACGGATGAACGTGGAGATATCCGAGTACTTGATAAACAAAACCAACTACAGGATAGACAAATTAAAGCGATTAAGAGCCGTTTTTTACCACGCCTGACGGCAAACTATAATCTCGATTGGTCAGCGGCGCAAGCCGGCTCCCCCGTATTCTTCGGGACCAGTGATACAAGGGCTCGATCCCAGACCTTAGGACTTACGCTCAGTCTTCCCATCTTCCAGGGGTTCGAGCGTTCGGCTAACTTGAGCATTGCCAAAATCGAAAAGAAAAATCTGGAAGAACAGCAGCGAGCTGCTGTACGGTCTGCCAAAAATGAAGTTCAGTCTGCTCGAGAATCGCTAAATCAGGCAATCGAAACAGCCCCCGCACGCGAAAAAGCACTCAACTTAGCACGCGATGGATATGAAAGAGCGCAAGCCAGGTTACAAAATGGTATTGGCTCACAACTCGATGTCACTAATGCTGAATTACAGTTACGCCAGGCAGAAGCAAATTATGCTGAGATGGTTTATAACTATCTGGCTGCCAAAGCTCAATATGATAAAGCTATCGGCATGGTGCCCTTTGTAGATGATAATGAACCGACTTTAAACGATTAAGAAAATTATTATTTCATAACGATGAATAAACAAGTACTACTCTCCGGAATTATAATTCTCGTATTGTTGGCTGGTTGTTCAAATGAGCCCCCCGCCAAAAACGAAGAGATGGTCAAAACCGTCAATGTAGAAACCCAAATGATTCAACCTCAAGCCTTTGAACGATATCTAAAATTGGTTGGAAATGTAGAATCTCAAAATGACGTCCGTATATCTTCAGAAGTATCGGGCCGTATTCAAAAATATTTTGCAGAACAGGGAGACCATATCAAAAAAGGTGATCCGATTTTGAAAATTGACGATTCCCAGCTGATCCGTGAACGTGAGCGATTGGAAGCTGTCACTGCTCAATCCAAAGAAAATTATGAACGTTTGAAAAATCTGTATGAGCAAGACAGTGTAGGCTCTGAAATGGATTACCTAAACGCTAAATATAATTATCAACAAAACAAAGCCTCTCTAGAAGCGGTAAAAGTTAATATCTCTAAAACAACCGTTACAGCACCTTTTGATGCAACAGTCGAAAATATCATGCTTGAAGAAGGTGAGATGGCTAGTCCCGGAGCGATTCTGGTTCGTTTAATTGGAACAAACCGCCTCAAAGTTTCAACTGGTGTCCCATCCACCTATTCCAATGTGGTAACCGAAGGAGACATGGCCCAAATCTGGTTCGATTTCCAACTGGCCGATACCTTGCGATTACCGATTTCATTTGTGGGTAAAAGCATAAGCCAGCAGGCCCGAACGTTTGAAGTAAAAATAAAGCTGCCACCCGAATCTGATGATTATAAAGTAGATATGCTTGCAAATGTTATGATTCAGACGATGAGTCAAAAGGATGCAATCGTCGTTGGCAAAGAGTATATCTACCAGAATCAAGACCAAAATCTTGTTTATACGGTGGATAAAAATGAGAATGGAGACTTGGTAGCTCGTGCCAAAGCAGTCACATTGGGGCCTTCATATAAAAATAATGTGATGATAACACAGGGGCTCCAAAAAGGAGATCGGTTAATTACGGTAGGGTCCTCGTTTCTGCAAGACAACATGCGCATCAATATTGTGGATGAGAAACCCAATAATATTGCTCAAAGAAATTTATAAAGTACTACAACGATGAATAATACAGAGACCATCCCGCAGAATTATTCGGGTAACGGCCAAGGCAAGTCAAAAGGCCAAAAAGAATTTAATCTGTCCTCGTTTTCTATCAATAATCGAATCAGCGTATTGGTTCTGATTATATTGATCACTGTGATGGGTATTCAGTCATATTTATCCATTCCAAAAGAGGCATCGCCGGATATCACGATTCCCAATATTCTGGTTATTACTACCTATCCCGGCACCTCTCCTGAAGATATGGAGAGTCTGGTTACCCGCAAACTTGAGGATGAGTTGGGAGGAATTTCGGATGTAAAAGATATGACATCAACTACAGCCGAAGGCTATTCCAATGTTAATTTGGAGTTTAATTCGGATGTTAATATCGATGATGCGCTCCAAAAAGTGCGTGAAAAAGTAGACCTTGCAAAGCCTGATCTCCCTGATGAGGCTGAAGATCCCATCATCCAGGAAATTAATTTTTCGGAATTCCCGATTATGCAGGTGAATATTTCGGGACAATACGGGCTGATTCAGCTTAAACAAATTGCTGAGGATTTGCAGGATAAACTTGAAACTATCCCCTCGGTGCTGGAAGTGAACTTAGCTGGCGGACTCGAACGCGAAGTCAAAGTGGATGTTAATTTGCCTAAGCTTAAATATTATGGTCTGACGTTTGGGGATTTGATTGCCGCTATCCAGCGCGAAAATGTAACAGTACCGGGTGGCAATATCGATGTTGGTATCAAGAAATTTTTGGTGCGGGTACCGGGAGAGTATGACACCGTTAAACCCATCGAGGATATCGTCGTGGATGCTCCCGATGACAAACCAATTTATCTGCGCGATGTCGCCGATGTATCTTTTGGCTTTAAAGACCGGGAAACGTACGCTGAGCTGGACAATAACCCAGTAATCTCCCTCTCCATTGTAAAAAGAAGTGGGGAAAACATTTTAAAAACGTCATCGGCAGTAAAAAGTATCCTTGATAAGGAACTTCCGCATTTGCCCCCGACGACCCACATTGCAATTACCTCCGACCAAAGCAAAAATATAAACTCGATGGTCAGTAGCCTTGAGAATAATATCATATCAGGTTTACTGCTGGTTGTGGGGATCCTTTTGTTTTTCCTCGGCATTCGAAATGCTTCGTTCGTTGGCGTTGCCATTCCCCTTTCAATGTTCCTGTCATTTATTATCATCCACATGCTAGGGATTACGATGAACATGATTGTACTGTTCTCACTGATCCTGGCGTTGGGCATGCTTGTAGACAACGCAATTGTGGTAGTGGAGAATATCTACCGTTATTTAGAAGAAGGACACAGCAATATCGAAGCCGCTAAAAAGGCTACCGGCGAAGTAGCTATCCCAATCATTTCGGGTACGCTAACCACACTAGCTGCTTTTTTTCCGCTTCTGTTTTGGCCGGGGATTGTAGGCGAGTTTATGAGTTATTTGCCCATCACGCTTATCATAACGCTGAGTAGTTCCCTGTTCGTAGCGCTGGTTATCAATCCCGTACTTTGTGCTTTGTTTATGACTCTGGACAAAGAGACAGGATCAAATAAGCCCAAGATGACGAGAAAAGGCAAAATAGTAGTTTCTACAATCTTTGGGATCTTGTTAATTGGAGGTATGTTCAGCAGCGTGCTAACCTGGACGATGCTGTTAGTTCTTGTGGCGTTATTATGGCTGGCCAATCGATACGTGATGAGTCCGATCGGCGACTGGTGGCAAGCCAAAGGCGTTTTTTGGGTGCTAGAAAAATATGAAGCTACTTTGCGCTGGTCGCTTGATCACGGTAAAACCGTGGTGGGGATTGCCGTGCTCGTACTATTTTCGAGTTTTGTGATTTTTGGAATTTTTAATCCGGGTGTAGAGTTCTTTCCCGAAAATATTCCGCCTGCCCGGGCATATATTCAGGTTGAAACCCCCATCGGTACTAATGTTGATTTTACAAAATCCATCATCGATACACTGGAAAACCGGGTACCTAACATCCCCAACAATCAAGATATCGAATCAGTATTGAGTACAGCCGGTTCAGCTATAACAGCCGGGCCTGAGGGAAACCGCGGAAATTCTTCGCACCTTGGAACTATCGTACTCAACTTTGTTGATTATCAACAACGCAAAGGCAGTACCTTTGATGCCATAGAATATACGCGGAATCATCTGCCCAAAGACATTGCCGGAGCCGATATTACGGTAGAGAAAGAACAGCAGGGACCGCCTTCAGGCAAACCGATCAATCTTGAGCTTTCGGGCAAAAGTATGGAAGTTCTAAAAAAATCTTCTGCAGATGTACTTCGAATTCTGCAAAATGATCCCGTTTACAGTAAACTGGATGGATTGGATACCGACTTACCAAAATCCCGTCCCGAAGTACGTATCAGCGTGGATCGTGAAAAAGCTGCAACCTTCGGTTTATCTACTCTGGATATTGGAAATACCGTTCGTCAGGCAATTAATGGAGTAGAAGCCTCAAAATATAGGGATGGTAAAGACGAATATGACATTACCGTTCGTCTCAACAAACAGTATCGAAATGATTTAAGTGCTCTCCAGGATTTGATGATTGGGGGCGATGAAGGGCGGCAGATTCCTCTTTCGAGTGTAGCTTCATGGAAAGTGACCGAAGGTCTGGGAGGGATCAAACATAAAAACCAGGAACGAGTAGTAACCATAAGTGCGGATGTGCGCTCTAATTATAATTCTAATGCGGTTCTTCACCAAGTGCAACAGGTATTGAACAAATACATCACCACAAAATTACCCACAGGATATACAGCTAGCTGGACCGGCCAGCAGGAAGATCAACAAGAAGCTGTCGACTTTTTATCCAAAGCTTTTTTGATAGCTTTATTCCTGATAACCTTCATTTTGATTTCCCAATTTAATTCTATCAGCAAGCCATTCATTGTGATGACCTCGGTGATTATGTCTACTGCCGGCGTTTTATTCGGTCTGGTCTTCTTTAATATGCCATTTGTAATCATTATGACTGGTATTGGAGTTATTTCACTGGCAGGAGTTGTAGTGAATAATGCCATTGTACTCATTGATTATATCGATATTCTAAGGAAACGAGATGGCATGCATTTATATGAGGCATTGGTTAAAGCCGGCAAAGTACGTTTTCGTCCGGTGATACTCACAGCTCTGACAACAACCCTTGGACTAGTACCATTGGCCGTCGGCTTCAACCTGGACTTTATAACTTTGGTCAATGCGCCAGTCGAATTCTTCACACATATCGGACAATATCTCTATTGGGGAGGCGAGCAGGCTGCATGGTGGGCGCCTATGGCAATTGCCGTCATCAATGGGTTAATTTTTGCTACATTCCTGACCTTGATTCTGGTACCGGTACTTTATTACTTGTTCGAGAATGGGCGTCGCAAAGTAAATGTGTTCTTCTTTAATGATCAAGATCCCGGTATCATCTTGTCTTCTACCGAAACACATGGCAATGGAGACAACAATAAAATGCTGGAAAGTGGGGAGACAGTTACAGAGTAGTAATCCTATTTTAGGATAGGAAGATAGCTTTAGCTGTACTAGATTTTTAAGTTTAGTACAGCTAAATTCCTCTCTTCTTTCATCATCATCCATGATGACCAACTCTTTAAAAAATTGTATCTTCCAATCGAGCAAAAATTAATCAACAGTATATATAATTGTGATTCAACGAATTCAGTCCGTATTTCTTTCTCTTGCCTTCCTTTTAGATGGCGGAGTTTTTTTTAACGCACTTTATATTCATGCCATCAATGATCCCCGACAATGGATCGGTATTATGTTCGCTACGGCTTTAACGTTGTCTATGATGGGATCTCTATTTTGTGTCTTTTTGTATAAAAATCGTGAAAATCAAGTCAGGTGGGTTACCCGAATTATGGCAATACAAATTATAGCCTTGGGATTTGGGATAGGCATATATATCTCCCTAGGTGGATTCGGCTCCTATCTGTGGGACGAAACCATTGGCCTTGGTCTCCTCTTTCTTGCATTTATTTGCCAGCTTTACGCGCGGAAAAAGATCAACGAAGATATTAAGTTGGTCGATTCCATGGACCGCATTCGTTAAATAGCTGTTAAAATCAAGTATTGGTCATGTCCGATCACTATCCGAAGGTGAAAGTACTTGCTGCGCTTCTTGCCGGCTTGGTGGCCTTTGGGTTTGCTCCCATCTTTGTACGTTTTGCTCCGGATACTTCTCCCCTGGTACTAGTCGTATATCGCACAGGATTCGCAGCCTTAATTCTTTTTCCATTTTGGATCTGGCTTCGTAACAAGAAGAAACGAGCTGGCCAAAGCAAGGAACGATGGTGGATAGCGCTATCCGGACTTTGCCTGGGTCTTCATTTTACCTGCTGGATTTCATCTCTTTATTATACCTCCGTAGCTTCCGCCTCCGTGCTCGTGGCTATCCATCCTATCATTATGATTCTTATTGAGCGCTTTTGGTATAAACGTGGGTTTGCCCAAACAACGTGGATTGGCGTTTTAATGGCTTTTGGAGGATCTCTTTTGCTGGGAATATCCGACAGCCAGATTTCCCAACCGTTTCCCAATCCTCTTTTTGGTAATATGCTTGCCGTAACTGCTGCCTGCATATTTGTTATCTATCTGCTAATCGGACAACAAATTCGTCAAAAAAGGTCCTGGATAGACTACGTTTTTCCGGTTTATTTTAATGCAGCCACAACTTGTATTTTGATTGCATTAATTGCGGGCAAAAACTTATTGGATATTTCAACAGCGGGTATATGGGCGGGGTTAGGTCTGGCTTTCGGACCACAGATTTTGGGGCATGGCTCCATGAATTATGCCGTCAAATATGTTTCCCCTACCCTGCTCTCAACTTCGGTTTTAGTCGAGCCCCTTCTTGCCTCCATGTTAGCCTTTCTGCTGTTTAATGAATTACCTCCTGTTACTTCAATCATTGCAATGCTAGTAATACTTTTCGGTGTGGCACTGACATGGAAACGAAGGAAAAAATAAAGCCTTTAACTACTAAATATTATCTATTTTACCTCTTTCTGATGAACAGGGCGTTTTTGAAATATTTAAAACTATATTAACGTGAATCCCAGATAAAATCTCATTCCCAGGAGGCTGTCGGACTTATGTGATCCTGAATAGCCAGCACGGGATATAAAGAAATTGGCTCCAACCGTGAGGGCCTGATTCAGGATCTGGTGCACGTGCCATAAAATTCTCTTGTTGTCCTTGTTGGGAGGGTGTTTAACTCCCAAAACACTTATCTCTGATTCGAGGATATGCCCCTCACACAATATAAGAACCCAATAAAAGCAGTATCATGCTGAGCGTAGTCGAACGTATCTCTCCGAATAAGTTAGCGTTGAATAAGTAGCAATTTCCTCTAAGCCGCAGAGAGAGATTTAGGTGGGTCATTCCTGCTAAAAAAACATTGATTAATATTCTGTTCCAAGTTTCAAAGTTGAAACAGTTTGAGTGGAATAGTGTTGACGAGAAGCAGCTCGTCGTACATGTAAACCGTTGTCCGGCCAATTATTATTCGTCCTATTCTCAATAGATTTCTTATCTTAGGATCCAGCACCCAGCATCCCGGAGGAGTGTTTAATCTAAATAAAGACATGCCAAGTGTTAGAAACTTGGCATGTCTTTTCCTCTTGTTTACTTATTTTTCCGGAAACACCTGATTTGCCACCTCTCTGAGATCCTTCATATCCGAAGTAACAGGACGTAAGTAATAGCTATAATGATAGCTTTCGCTGGTTGGCAATCTATACTTTGGTAGTGCCCGCGCATTGGGTGACCAGCTGTCGGTTCCTCCAACGCCCTGCTGCTTGTAATCTAGGTTTACAGTGTAATAGTTGCGGCGCGGCAATTCATCGGTATGCGTGGCCTTTTCTAAATCTTTCAACGAATACGGCCATGCACTTACACTCAATTTTGATGATGACACAGCCATCAGACCGTTGCCGGACTTATTGGTAAATGCAACCCATCGAACATCGCTACGGTTTCCATTTTCTTGGGGATATACGTAATCAGTCCAAAGGGAATCAATTAATCCCGAATACCGACCAACGGTAATTCCTTTCTTACGATCCCAGTAATTCTCTTCGGGTCCACGACCATACCAAGTCATCGCCTTATACTGTTTCCGAATGCCCATTTCCATACCCACTCTGGGAATATCTGGAGGAATATTCTTGCCAACGGGAGTCACCTTTTGATCTACCTGCACCACTCCATCCCCTAAAATGGTATAAATCGTCTGATAGGTCGATTGCCCTACCGGCAACGTTCCATTTACCGTTATCTCAATTCGTTGGTTATCGGAATTATCAACTGAGACATCTGTGACTTCACGATTCTCGGACGCATTTTTCCACGGAGCTAGCTGATCTTTCCAGCCTGCCCGATCGTTATCGGTTTTCGCTCTCCAAAAGGTAGGTACCAACGGCTTGTCAAGCAGATTATCCCCTTTAAATTGATACTGTTGCAAAGCCCCGCTTTTGCGTGAAATGGTAGCCTTAAAGTTTGGATTACTAACGATGATGTGATCTTCAGACTGATTAACCTGGATTGGCTGAAATCCTTCGGTCGCCATATACGGTGTTGCTGCCACGGCGTATGGCATCTTCATCTGCTGCCATGCTACCTTGAATCCTTTGGCCGCCCATCGCGTACCTTTTTTCAGGTGAAGACTGACGTTCAGCCAATACTCTCGTCCCGGTTTTAAATCCGGAGTTTTGACCGGTAAATCCAGACGTTTGGTTTGATCAGGAGCTATGTCCAGACTATCAACAGAACCCGACTCGATGGTCTTGCCATCTTCGTTGAGCGACCATTCCAGATTGAAATGATCCAAATTGATAAAATCATATTCGTTCTTAAGCCAGATCTGTCCTTTCTCCAAATCGGCTGCACCAACATTCACGTATTGATACGAATACTTCACCTTGGCCAAAGCTGGCTGGGGCTTGCGATCGGGAAATACAACTCCATTAATATTGAAGTTTGCATCATTGGGATCATCCCCATAATCGCCACCATAAGCCCAGAACCATTTTCCATGATCATCTTTCTTTCGAAGCCCCTGGTCTACCCAATCCCAGATAAACGTACCGATCAGGTTACGGTTATGCTCCATCAAATCCATATACTCATCGAAATTACCCGTCGAGTTGCCCATCGAATGAGCAAACTCACACAAAATTATTGGCTTGTCGATATTGGGATTGTTTAACGCTCGCTGCAAAAAATCGATCGAGGGATACATATAACTCATCATGTCGGCAATGCTATTCATGTGCTGATAATGGATGGGACGAGAAGGATCAGCCGTTCGAATATAAGAAGCCATCTGCTTGAAATTATCCCCCCAGCCAGCCTCATTACCGAGCGACCAAATCACAACAGAAGGATGGTTTTTATCTCGCTGCACCAGACTGCGAACACGATCTACCACGGCATCAGTCCACAAGGGATCACTGCCCGGCAACCGGTTATTGCTGAATGAAATCCCGTGTGTTTCCACATTGGCCTCATCAATAATATATAGACCGTATTTGTCAAACAGATGATAATATCTGGGATCATGGGGATAGTGTGACATCCGTACCGCATTAAGATTATGCTCCTTCATCAGCTTTACATCTTTGAGCATTGTCTGGTAATCCACTGTTCGCCCGGTTTTCGGATCATGATCATGGATGTTCGTTCCCTTCAGTTTTACCTGGTGCCCATTTACCAAGAACATCCGATCGCGAATTTCAATCTCCCGAAATCCCGTGGTCGAACGAGCAATATCCAGGGCTTTTCCATCCGCATCCTTCAGTACTACCACGACGGTATAAAGATTGGGGGTCTCAGCAGTCCACTTTTTGGGATGATCAACGGTCGTCCTAAGTTCCGCTTCTACCATGGTCCCGGCCGGCATCGCAGACTGTGTCTTAGCCTCAGCAATTGGCCCATCCCCGACCTGCTCACCTGCTTGATTATAAAGATATGCCTCCACTGTTCCTCGGGATACGCTCTCGGCTGTGTTATTGCGCACTTTTGCTGTAATATGCAGTTTCCCATTTTCGTATTGATCATCGAGTCCCGCATGGACAAAAAGATCCTGCAAATACTCTTCGGGCTTAGAATACAAATATACACTGCGAAAAATACCGCTGAAACGCCACATATCCTGATCTTCCAACCAAGAACCATCCGACCAGCGATAAACTTCCACGGATACCGTATTGTTTCCTTTCTTCAAATATGGCGTAATATTAAACTCAGCAGGCGTCATACTTCCTTCGCTGTAACCAACCTTTTGACCGTTTATCCAGATATAAAACGCACTTTTTACACTGCCAAAATGAATCAATACCTGGCGACCATCCCAGTCATTGGGAACAATGAAGGTTCGCCGGTATGATCCTACCGGATTCCATTTTTTAGGCGCTCGTGGGGGATATAACCCGCCCATAATCGACTCCACTGGATAACGGCTATTCAAATAAATTGGTCTGCCATATCCCTGCACCTGCCAAGGACTTGGTACTGTAATATCGTCCCATCCACTTACATCATAATCCTGTGCATAGAAATCTTTCGGGCGATTTGCAGGATTTTTTGACCACTTAAATTTCCACTGTCCGTCCAACGATTTATAGTATGGCGAATGTACCACAACGCCCGTGTCAGCCAACGCCGATTGTACATTCGGATATGGAATAACAGAAGAATGAGTCGGTTCTTTGTTAATTCCTATGGTCTTCGGATTCTCCCAGTCCGGCAATTTAGAAAGGTTAAACTGAGCCTTAGCAGATTGACTGCTGAACAAAAGTACAACAAAAAGCAAAAATGTCAGGGGGATCGCAAACGAACTAGTGGACCATTTCATGGTATTCTTTTTGGTTAATATTTAGAGTAATGATAACGTTAACAGCATAGAGAAGAAAATAAAATTTTAGTTATAAGAAAAGTTAGTCATCATCTTGTTTATGTATGCTATATTTTTTCCATATAATTTTGAGATGACAGCTGACAACCGGTTTTTAAAAATAAACTGAGATGACAACTCCAAACGATTCAATCAAACCAGCAAAAGAGGAGAACGTCATTCCCTTGTTTGATTAGTTACTATCCGATTAATAAAAACATTAAATAAAGCAATTAAGTCCCTGGAACAAATGGATAATTTTCCCACAATTATTTGTAGGGATTGGAAAAAATTATTATTGTTACGAATTGCAACATTAAAAATAGTTGCAAAGGGATATCTTATCAAATCCTGTTTTGTTGATATATCACTTGAAGAGTTACGATAGTTCGTTGAGTCAATAATTATGTTAAATAGCAAGAAAGAAAATGGGATGAGTCTTTTTTGAGTCTGCTTACTTAGATTTCAACGGAGTGCTGATAAAGCATCATTTGCTGTCTATGCAATATAGATTCTGATCTCGATTATGATATTATGTTATTCCTTTTAAGTCTAAAGAATCTCCTGTTTTCAACTCCTTAAAGTATCAGAAGTAATCTACGAAATGGAAGACAATAAGTTATATAATTAACAATCAACCTTAATTATTGGGATTAAATATTATGGAAACCAACAGGCGTGATTTTCTGCAATTATTGGGCGGTGGCATGGCAGGTTTTGGGTTAGCTCCATTAGCACATAAAGGGAACAAAACAAATGAATCAAACTATATCGAAAAAAAGCAACAGCTCCTAGTTGGTAATAATACTGCTATTGCAGAAACCCAGTATGGAAAGGTACAAGGGCTCATTCTACGAGATATTTATATGTTTCGCGGTATTCCTTATGGAGCTGACACCAGTGGAGAAAATCGATTTATGCCACCACAGAAACCTGAACCTTGGGACGATACGTATCCAGCTATTTGGTGGGGGGATGATGCCCCACAAATTATGAAAGGGCGATACTCCAATCCATACGCCTCATTTCGGGATCACTGGAATTATTATGATCTTAGCGAAGATTGCCTGAATCTTAATGTCTGGACCCCCGACATCAATGATAATAAGAAGCGCCCAGTTCTGGTGTGGCTGCATGGTGGCGGTTTCACAAATGGAAACAGCATTGAGCAAGACGGATATAAAGGAGAAAACCTAAGCCGAAAAGGTGATATCGTGTTCGTATCAATTAACCATAGATTGGGCCCCATAGGGTTTTCAGATCTTTCGGGAGTGGGCGACGGTAAATACACTGATTCCGGCAATGTCGGGGCCCTGGACATGGTGGCAGCGTTAGAGTGGGTCAGAGATAATATATCCAATTTTGGTGGCGATCCCGACAACGTAACAATCATGGGACAATCGGGTGGCGGAGCCAAAGTAAGTATTTTGATGAATATACCGCAGGCCGAAGGCTTATTTCATAAAGCCGTTGCGTTAAGTGGTTTTGAATTAAAAGCCAAAAACCAAAAAGCTTCTCAGGGTATTGGCCAATATATATTAAAAGAAGCAAATTTAGCTCCGGGTCAGATTGATAAACTACAGCAAATGCCGTGGTTAGACTACCTGAAGTTAGCCGATAAAGCGGCGGAAAAATATGCCAAGCAAATGGGAGGTAATAATATGCTGAATAGAGGATTTGCTCCCGTTGCCGATGGCAAAAATATTTTGAAAGGAGATTTTTTCAACAATTCGAATGGACTGTCATCCGATGTTCCTCTGATACTAAGTAGTACGTTTGATGAATTTTCATTTAACCTGGGTAATCCTAATATAGTAAACATATCTAAGCAGGAAGCAATTAAAAAGATTCGCGACCGATCTGGGTTCGGGGGAGGACTGGGTGATAAGTCGGCCGGTGCATACGATGCCTATGCTAAGGTATTCGGTGGAAACCATGATTCTGCATTGCCGAAAGCTAACACCCCTTATGAAATAATGTTACTCGTTCAGAGTGGGTTTATGAGAGATATGGTTGTAAATGCAGCCGATGCAAAGGTCAAACAAAAAGCCTCTGTATACACGACTTGGTTTGGCTGGCAGCCTCCCATGTTTAATGGGCTTCTGGGAGCATTTCATACCCTCGATATCTGTTTCTGGTTCGCCAATACCGACCTCAGTCTTACCCATACAGGAGGAGGAGAGCGTCCACGGGCCTTATCTGAAAAAATGTCGTCGGCATTGTTACAATTTATGAGGAACAGCAATCCCAATACAAAAGAGCTCCCACATTGGCCCGCTTATACCCCCGAAAATGGGGAGACGATGATATTAAATGACCACTGTGAGGTAAAAAACAACCCGGATAGGGAAGCTCGTGCACACATATAAATTTTGAAATGCGATCAGTGAATTTTCTAATAATTAAACTTACTTGAGCAATTTAATCCCGGATTCTGCGGGTCTAAACAATTGCAAAAGTTTGCTAGATAAAGTTTGGGCCAACGCTACGACTAAAGTTCATCCATAATCTTAATGATTGTATAATGAAGACGTTTTTAAACATATGCTTAATTTCATTTTTCCTTTTACCTACCTGCATAGCACAGACAACCAATAATGACCATCCACCACAAATACAAACGGATAATGGTATTATTCAGGGTATCGACGATTCGGGCATTTTAGAATTTAAAGGTATTCCATATGCCCAACCTCCTACCGGTAATCGCCGGTGGAAGCCCCCAAAGCCTGTTAAAAATTGGAGTGGTATACGAAAGACCGATCAGTTTGCTCCCCGATGCATGCAAAAGGATATATTTGGTGATTTAATGTATCGTTCAAAAAAAGCAAGCGAAGATTGCCTGTATTTAAATGTATGGACACCTGTCAAATCCGGTAATTTAAAAAACAAACATCTACCCGTACTAGTATACTTTTACGGTGGAGGATTTGTTGCCGGTGACGGCTCAGAACTTCGCTATGATGGTAAAAATATGGCTCGACATGGTATTGTTACAATCACGGTAAACTACCGGCTGGGAGTATTTGGTTTTCTGGCTCTACCTTCACTTACCAAAGAATCTCCTAACAATGCATCGGGTGATTACGGGCTATTAGATCAAGTTCAAGCTTTACGATGGGTTAAGAAAAATGTAGCCTCTTTTGGTGGAGATCCCGACAAAGTTACTATTGGAGGACAATCTGCCGGCTCTTTATCAATAAGTGCCTTGATAACTACTCCTTTATCCCAAAATTTGTTCCGGGGAGCAATCGGCGAAAGTGGCTCTGTACTTGGTACATTATCGGCCGTGCCTCTTAACAAGGGAGAAAAGACTGGTGAAAAATTTGAACAAATGGTAGGAGCTCAGTCCCTATCTGAGTTGAGGGCAATATCTGCTGATTCTCTTCTGGATGCTTCATTACAACAGAATGTTCCGCGCTTTCCTATCACCGTTGATGGTTATTACTTCCCGGAGTCTCCATTTAAAATTTATGCCGAAGGTCAGCAGGCAAATGTTCCCCTGTTAGTTGGATGGAACTCTGAGGAGGTACCCTATCAATTTCTTATGGGCAACAAAAAACCTACTCCAAAGAATTTTTCGCAGGTTGTCCATAAGTTATATGGCAAACACGCTGATTCACTCCTTGCTCTTTACCCACATGCAACAACTAAGCAAGCTAAAAAATCGGCTACTGATTTGGCGAGCACACGTTTTATAAAATTCAGTACGTGGAAGTGGAGCTATATGCAGAATAAGACGGCCGATAAACCTGTATATAGATACTATTATAGCCATATACGTCCCCCTGCTGGAATAGATTCTTTAAAAAGCCAGTTTAAGCCTACCGGAGCCGTCCATGCAGCTGAAATTCCCTACGTTCTAGGTAATTTGCCACGCTACATAAATATTTACAAGTGGACCTATGATGATTACAACGTGTCTCACATTTTCGAAAACTACGTGGTAAATTTTATAAAAACCGGGAATCCTAACGGTCTTGGGCTGCCATCATGGAATTCAATGAATGAAAGCCAAGAGCCTCAATCATTGTATATTAATGTTCAAACTCAAATGAAACCACTACAACATCCAAAACGATATTTATTTCTAGACAAAATATCTGATCAAACTAATTAGCCATAATTCTAAGAATAGTAATTTATGAAAATGAAAAATATAACCGATATGTATTCGTCTGTAATAAAAAGAATTTGGGGGGCTTTATTGCTTGTATTGCTGACTACCCCAGCCTTTTCCCAATCGGCTCCGCAGCTGGGCAAAGCACCTGTTAAAGATGTCGTTGGAGCAATGACCCTGCAGGAAAAAGCGCAGCTGGTCGTGGGTATGGGGATGCAATTACCTCCCAGCGTACCGGATTCCATCCGAAACCGGATGAAGACCTCCGATGCAAAAAAATATTCCCTACCGGTGGCTGGAGCAGCCGGATGGACTCATCCCTTTCCGCGGCTTGGAATTCCCTCGATGGTCCTTTCAGATGGTCCGGCGGGCGTGCGCATTCAACCTATACGGAACCAAGATAGCAGCCAAACGTATTATGCGACAGCCTTTCCGGTAGCCCGGCTTTTGGCTTCCACCTGGGACCCTTCGGTAGTACAGGATGTTGGAAAAGCCTACGGAGAAGAGGCCCATGAATATGGCGTAGATGTTGCCTTGACTCCGGCCCTAAATATTCACCGGAATCCATTGAACGGACGTAACTTTGAGTATTATTCGGAAGATCCGCTGATAGCCGGGCATATGGCTGCAGCCATGGTCGAAGGAATTCAATCGCAAGGCGTGGGCACGTCCATCAAGCACTTTGTGGCCAACAACCAGGAAGCCAATCGTAATAGTGTGAATACCACCGTCAGCGAACGGGCCCTGCGGGAAATCTACCTGAAGGGATTTGAGATTGCGGTCAAGAATGCCCATCCATGGACGGTCATGTCATCCTATAACAGGGTGAACGGGACCTATACGTCCCAACGCCACGATCTGCTGACGACCGTGCTGCGGGACGAATGGGGTTTTAAAGGATTTGTGATGACCGACTGGACCGGCGGGGATGATCCGATCGCCCAGATGAATGCCGGCAATGACATGCTTCAGCCGGGCAATGACAACCAGATAAATCAAATTATTGACGCTGTACAATCGGGCAAGATAGATAAGGAAACGCTGGATCGGAATGTCACAAATATTTTGAATATTATCCTCAAATCACCGGCGTTCAAAGGCTACGATTACTCTAACAACCCGGACCTGCATGCCCACGCGAAGGTTGCCCGCCATGCTGCCACACAAGGGATGGTGCTGCTAAAGAACGATAATGCCTTACCACTGAAAAAGTCGACCCACATTGCTGCCTTCGGCAATACCTCCTACGATATCATCATCGGGGGTCGAGGCAGTGGTCAAGTGAACCAAGCGTATAAAGTGCAGCTTAACCAGGGACTCTCCGATGCGGGCTATAATTTGGATCAGTATCTCAAGAAGGACTACAAAAAATATATCAAAAAGGCCAAAGCCAACCGTCCCAAATCCCAAGGATTTTTCTCGCCTCCGGAACCAATTGCTGAGATGCCCATAAACACTCAGCGGGCAAACGAGGAAGCGACGAATAACGATGTAGCGGTTATCACCCTTGGTCGTAATTCCGGAGAAGGAGCCGACCGGGCGCAAAGCGATTTTTACTTGACTGGGAAAGAACAATCTTTGATTAAGGCCGTGGCTGATGCTTTCCACGCCCAGGGCAAAAAAGTAGTTGTTGTGTTGAATCTTGCCGAACCCGTAGATATAGCCAGCTGGCGAGACGACGTGGATGGGATCCTGCTGGCTTGGCAGCCCGGTCAGGAAGCCGGTCATGCGATTGCGGATGTGCTCAGTGGTAAAGTCGATCCGTCAGGACGGCTGGCGACAACACTGCCGGTCGACTACTCGGACGTGCCATCTGCGAGCCATTTCCCGGGGACCCCTGCCAATGATCCCAAACAAGTCATCTATAAGGAAGGTATCTACACCGGTTATAGGTATTACGATACGTTTGATGTGAAGCCGGCTTATGAATTTGGATATGGACTGTCTTATACCACCTTTTCCTTTGACAATACGAAGTTAAGTTCTTCCAGTTTTGGCGGCAAACTGACGGTTACCACCCAGGTGACCAACAGTGGGAATACCGCCGGCAAGGAAGTGGTTCAGCTCTATCTCAGTGCTCCTTCCAATGGGCTGGATAAACCGTCCCAAGAGCTGAAAGGCTTTGCCAAGACCAAGCTGTTGCAGCCCGGGGCCTCCCAGACCCTCTCGTTTGAGTTAACCCCAGCGGATTTGGCCTCCTTCAATCCTCAAACAGCCAGCTGGGAAGCCGCTGCCGGAACGTATACCGTACGAATCGGGGCCTCCTCGCGGGATATCCGTCAAAGCCAAACATTTAAGTTAGACAGCAAACTGACCGTTGAGAAAGACCACGATGTGCTTCACCCCGGGAGTCCGATTAATGAATTGAAGCCAAAATCCGGTAAATAATTTAAATTCAGTCCTCCCCCTTCCTCTTTTCCTATTTTAGAAAGGGGGGGATAATTTACACCAGATTCTAAAAGACTCAGAAATCAACGGAAAAGACTTGTGCCGACTGATAAGCTATGAGTTCTTGGTCAACTTTCCGTATAGCAATTACTCGGTGTAATATTGATGAACGTGATAACATACTGCTATTTAATTATAGATAATATTATGCCACAATCTTTTTAAATCATACCATTTGAAATTCAATCAATTTTAGGATTGATTCTATGCTAGCTATTTGGGGATTACTGAATATTCTGGTACTTCTTTGGTTGGTAATGAGCAAAAAACTCTCACCAATTGTTGCCCTCATTATAGTACCGATCACAATAGGACTACTTGCTGGCTTTGATACTGAGCTAGTCCGTTTTATTACGGATGGCATAAAATCCATCGCACCGACCGGCGTGATGTTTGTCTTTGCAATCCTTTTTTTTGGGATACTGACCGATGCCGGCACTTTCCGGCCTATTATAGAACGACTGATAACATTTGCCGGTAGAGATCCCGTTCGAATAGCTATTGCAACCGCTGCATTGGCCATGATTGTTCATTTAGACGGCTCAGGAGCTGTAACTTTTTTGGTGGCCGTACCTGCCATGCTTCCACTCTATGACGAACTCGGCATGAGACGATCTACCCTTGCAACAATTGTTGCACTATCCGCCGGTACCATGAATATCCTTCCCTGGGGAGGTCCCACAATACGGGCTGCCTCATCCTTAAATGTAGAGGTCTCGCAACTGTTCAATCCATTACTGGTACCTGTACTATCCGGATTGGGAACGGTATTGGTTATTGCTTTCTACCTGGGCAGGAAAGAACGTATACATGCAAATACCAAAGGAATAGATATAGAAAAGATTCAGTCTGAGCATGGAGGAAACAAGGAACTCGAACGCCCCAAAATGGTCTGGTTTAATCTGCTTTTGGTCATCATTACTATTGGAACCTTAATATCGGGCATAGCTCCACCGCATATAATATTTATGGTAGCATTTGTCATTGCTATCACTGTGAATTATCCCAGTTTAGAAGAACAGAGCAAACGTATTGATGCCCATGCCGAGGCTGCACTATTGATGGCCGGAATAATTTTTGCCGCCGGGTGCTTTACCGGTATCCTCCAAGGATCAGGTATGATCAAAGCCATGGCAGATATGACTGTAAATTTTATCCCTAAATTTATTGGCAATCACCTAGCGTTTATCACTGGTTTGGTATCCATGCCAGCCAGCATGCTTTTTGATCCCGATTCTTTTTACTTTGGAGTACTCCCTCTGCTGGCTACAACTGCCACCCATTTTAATATTAGTGCCATAGAGGTCGGTCGTGCAGCTATCATCGGACAGATGACAACAGGGTTTCCAGTGAGCCCTCTTACCGGAGCCACCTTCTTGCTTATCGGGTTAACGGGTGTAGATCTTGGCGACCACCAGCGAAATACAATTCCATTTGCATTCCTAGTCACACTGGTAATTCTAATGGTATCGACGATAATTGGGGTTATCCAATTTTAATATGTACAAATACATGCAAGTATTCCCCATGGGTGGAGATAAAAACCGATCCAACAAATAGAAATTATAAAATTGACTTAGCGATTATAAGATGAAAACAATAAGAATAGGAAGTGGAGCCGGATATGGAGGCGACCGGCTTGATCCTGCTTTAGCCCTTATGAAGCATGGAGAACTCGATTATATCGGTTTCGAGTGTTTAGCTGAGCGTACAATAGCACTGGCCCAAAAACGTAAGTTGGCCGATCCTCAAAAAGGATATAATAATTTGCTGGAATCTCGGATGGAAAAGGTGCTACCACTTGCGTATAAAAAGGATATAAAAGTAATTACCAACATGGGAGCCGCCAACTCGGAAGCTGCCTTAAAATTAGTCGAAAGAATAGCTATCCAAAACGGATTGAAAGGGATGAAAATAGCTTCTGTTGTCGGGGATGATATCTCCGACAGGGTCAACAATTATTATGATCTTCCTACAATTGAAACCAAGGCCTTACTTCGCTCCTTCTCTGATCAAATTATTTCGGCCAATGCTTATTTAGGATATCAGCCCATTTTAGAGGCTTTGGAAGCGGATGCGGATATTGTCATAACTGGCAGGGTAGTAGATCCCGCACTCTATCTGGCGCCGCTAGTTTACGAGTTTGGCTGGAGCTCAAAAAATTATGGAAAGCTTGGCAAAGGTACGTTAGTGGGCCACCTTCTGGAATGTGCCGGTCAACTAACTGGTGGTTATTTTGCAGATCCCGGAAAAAAAGAAGTCCCAGAACTGTGGAATCTGGGTTTCCCCTATATTGATGTAGATGAAACCGGTGACGGGATAATATCTAAATTAGAAGGGACGGGCGGTGAAATTAATCCCGCTACTTGCACCGAACAGATGCTATACGAAATCCATAATCCTGCTGGCTACATAACTCCGGATTGTGTTGCAAATTTTTCGGATGTTATCTTTGATCAGATTGAAAAGGACCGCGTAGCCTTCAAAGGCGCGACAGGCTCACAGGCCACCGATTCTTATAAAGTAAGTGTTGGTTATCGTAATGGTTTCATCGCAGTTGGGGAAATAAGTTATGGAGGACCAAACTGCGTAGCCCGCGCTCGGTTAGCATCTCAAATAGTAAAAAAGAGAATTGAGTACTTAGGAATTGATGTTGATGATCTGAGATGCACGCTTATTGGAATAAACTCCATATCCCCATTTGAGAAAGAATACTCTGAGAATGCTTTAAATAAAGAAGTAAGATTACACGTAGCAGGACGTACCCGACGCAAACAGGAAGCCCAAAAAATCGTCAATGAAGTTCAATCACTTTATACCAATGGCCCCGCGGGTGGTGGAGGTGCAACAAAAAGTATTGACGAAATGATCTCAGTTGTTTCCTTCCTGGTGCCTAAAACCGATATTCAAACAAAATTTACCATTACAGAGGTGAACTAGCCATGAAACTGTGGGAAATTGCACACTCCAGAACCGGTGACAAAGGAAATATTGCCAACATATCCCTGATTGTATATGAGGCTTCAGACTTTGATCTGGTAAAAGAAAAAGTTACGGCACAAGTTGTCAAGAAATGGTTTGGCAATAGGATAAAAGGAAAAGTTGAACGGTATGAATTGGAGCAATTAGGAGCATTGAATTTTGTACTACATCAGGCTCTTGACGGCGGTGTTACTTGTTCCACTAATATTGATAAACATGGCAAGACTCTTGGTTCCTATCTGTTGGAAATGGAAATTTGAATTCTAAAAAATAGACCCAACATCACGTATAAACTACAAAGCCGTGCAATTTGCAATCAATAAGAACTTAATATTCTCGGGCAAATTTATACAAATAAGGAGATTTATGAGCCTTTCCGGTCTTTTTCTTGCCAATTCGTTTTAGATCACCCGAATTAACCATTTTACGGTGAAAGCTACTCCGGTTTATCTTTTTGTCCAGGATAGTTTCATGAAGTGCACGTAAATCACCCATCGTAAAGGTATCCGAAATAAGATTATAACTAACCGAGGTATTCTGAATATTATCTCTAATCGTTTCAAGGGCTTTTTGGATAATTAACTCATGATCTTGGATAAGTTCGGGCAAGGCATCTAAATCGTACCATTCACAGCTGTCAGAGAAACCATCAGGTGTAGGTTGGACCTCGGAAAAATCAACCAATGCATAATATGCAACCGTAACAAATCGCTGCATCAACCAATGATTTTCGACAGCATCAACATTGTTAGCATACAAAACACTTCGCATATACTCTTTATCATATCGCCTTAAGTTACCGAACGTTTGAAATTGCTTAAGATAGATATTATCAAGAGTTGTTCGTTCTGATAAAATTCGCTCTGCTGCTTTATCCAATCCTTCTTCCTTTCCAACAAATCCACCGGGGAGTGCAAAATAGCCTGTATTCTTAAATTCAAGAATTAAAATCTTTAATTCCCTTTCGTGGTAACCAATTATTACACAATCGATAGAAACCGCGGGCAAAAATTGCTCAAAATTAATTTGACTCAGATTACTCATTTATGAGCTATTGTAATATATGTTGAAATGTAACTGCTTATAAAAGGTTAACTAAAGTGTTTAATATACACATTTACAGTTGAAATATTTTTAATATGCTAAATGGACAACCAAAACGATTAACGATATAGAAAATATTCTGAATAAGATAAATGTTCTATCGGTTAGTTATCAAACGATAAAGGCTGAAATAATAGATGATTCCTTACCAAGGTCTTATTTATAACTTCTTTGCTGTATAAATATCTGTAATTAATATGTTGATCAGATTACCTTTTAATGCAGCTTGAATTGCTTTAGACTTATGTTTACCACCAGCAATTCCAACAGCTCGTTCTACCCTTCTTATTTGATCTAGCCCCATACTAATAACTCTCTTATTAAGGGAAGTCACAATAGGTGAACCACTTTCATCAAAAAAATGAAGACAAATATCTCCTATAGCGCCATTTTCATTTAGTTCTTCAAGTTCTTTCTCCGAAAATATATTTCCACTATTTGCAAGCAATTGAGAGGGTTCCAGAGTCCCTATTCCAACAAGAGTTAGGGAAACCTCTTTAAACATATCAATAGCTTTTTTTACAAATTCATCCTTCAAATAAACTTTAGGCGTAGAATCGGGTGGCGTAACAGCAGGGGCTGGCAAAAAAATTGCTTCACCATTTACTAAAGATGCCAGCCGTTTGATTAAGTGGCTGGCATGGGTTTCTGCAGCTGGATTTCCTATGCCGCCCAGTATTTGAACAACCTTTGTGTTTTCTATTTTATTTAAAGGTTGCATAGCATTGACCATTGACAATAATGTTGAACTCCAAGAAGAAATTCCTATAATTTCATTATTTGATATTGTTGTTTCTATATAATTAGCTGCGGCGTTACCTATACTTCGAAGTATATCATCATATGCTGGTGATGGAGAATCCGCAATAACTACTTCTTGTAACCCATACTTCTTTTCAATTTTTGTCTCCAAATCGCTATACACCCCTGAGGGTACGGAAACTATCGTTTTTACGATATTTTCCTTTTTGGCAGTCTTGAGAAGTCGTGAGATTGTTGCCTGCGAAAGGTGCAACTGTCTGGCAATTTTTTTTTGCAAATAGCCCTTCTCATGATATAGTTGAGCTACTTTAGTAACTAATCGTAATTTATAATCAGCAGGCATAATTGTACTTTAAACAGCTTAAATGAATATCTGAAATATATTTTGCGATTTTTGAACTAATACTTAATGTGGTATTAAATAATAATACATAATAAGTCCCACTACAAGAGACATCTATTTGTGAATATTTATTCAATATAAAATATATATGCATTTATCTATCGTATTTATTATAATTCAAATAAATTAAAAGAGAAAAGATATGGATGCACAATTAGGATTAATCTTTGGTAACAGAAATTTTTTTCCAGACCACTTGGTCACAGAGGCTCGAAATGAGATCAAGAAGCAGTTACAAGGTCTTGGAGTCGAAGGAATCATGCTTTCAGAAGAACAGACTAAACTTGGCGGTGTAGAAACCTACCGCGATGCTGAGAAGTGTGCTGATCTTTTTAAAAAGCATAGTGATGAAATCGAGGGTATCCTGGTTGTATTACCTAATTTTGGGGATGAAAAGGGAATTGCCGACACGATCCGGCTTTCAGGACTGGATGTACCGGTTATGATTATGGCTTATTCAGATGATCTCGACAAGATGGATGTGGCCCGTCGTAGAGATGCCTACTGCGGAAAGATATCGGTCTGTAATAACCTGTATCAATATGGCATTCCTTTTACCTTGACGGAAAAGCATGTTGATCGCCCGGAATCAGCCACCTTCCAAGCCGATCTTGACCGATTTATAAAGACATGCAAAGTCGTTAATGGTCTGAAAGGAGTGCGAATTGGGGCTATCGGGGCAAGGCCGGCAGCTTTCAATACCGTTCGCTACAGCGAGAAGATACTGGAACGCAACAACATAAGTGTAGTAACAGCAGACCTCTCTGAGATACTTGGTGAAGCCCAAAAAATTGAATCTGGTGACGCAAAAGTAAAAAATACAATTGCTAAGATTAAAGAATATTCCAACACTGGATTAACCACCGAAGAAAATCTGCAACAGATCGCAAAGCTGGATATTGTGCTACAGGATTTTGTAGATGAACATAAGCTGGATGCAACTGCTATTCAATGCTGGACATCCGTACAAAAAAATTTCGGCTGTAATGTCTGCACCAGTATGTCTATGATGAGTGAGAATATGCTGCCAAGTGCATGTGAAGTGGATGTAACCGGTACCCTTACAATGTATGCCATGCAATTAGCCTCCGACAGTCCTAGTGCCTTGGTTGATTGGAATAATAATTACGCCGATGACGAGGAAAAATGTGTACTGTTTCACTGTGGCAACTGGGCAAAATCTTTTTTGCCTGACGTGACTATAAGCACGGCCCCGATATTAGGAAATGACGTCGGAGAAGAAAATACCGTTGGAGCATTGGAAGGACGGGCCCCCGCTTCAAAACTAACGTTCGGTAGAATTTCGACTGATGATAACAATGGAACGATCCGAGCATATTTTGGAGAGGGCAAGCTTACTGACGACCCGCTTAATACCTTTGGTACGAGAGCGGTGGCCACGATCCCAAATCTGCAGAAGCTAATGCGATTTATCTGTAAAAACGGATTTGAACATCACGTTGTAATGAATGCCTCTAAAACTGCGGATATTCTGGAGGAGGCCGTCTCTAACTATCTTGGCTGGGAAGTGCATAATCGTAATTCAAGTTCAAACTGAATTGTATCTATATGTCCGTTACAAAAGAAGAGAAATATCTCGGGCTGAGAAAAAAGTCAGCAAAATACAGAAAACGGATTTTGTCATGTATCAAAAATGCCGGTACGGGGCATACGGGGGGTAGCCTTTCTTGCATCGATATCTTAAATATATTGTATAACCGGGTTATGAATGTTTCGCCCGAAAACTTCAATGATCAACATCGTGACCGGTATATCCATAGCAAGGGGCATTCCGTTGAAGCGCTTTATGTTATCTTGTCGGATCAAGGATTTTTTCCCGATTCAGACATAGATACGTTTTCACAGTATCAATCCCGTTTTGTGGGACATCCCACCCGAAAAGTTCCAGGAATAGAACACAACACAGGTGCCCTCGGGCATGGACTGTCGATGAGCGTCGGCATTGCATTAGCTGGTAAAATGGATAAGGCTCCCTACAAAGTTTATACCCTTCTGGGAGATGGTGAACTTGCTGAAGGTTCTAATTGGGAGGCATTAATGGCTGCTTCACATTATAAACTGGATAACCTTGTCACGATCGTGGATTACAACAAACTTCAAATAACTGGCCCCGTCAGCAAGGTGTGCAATTTAGAACCGCTTCGGAAAAAATTCGAGTCATTTGGCTGGCACGTCAAAGAAATGGACGGACACAACTTGCACGATATGGAGCAGACTTTCAGAAGCGTTCCGTTTGTGAAAAATAAACCTAACTTGATATTAGCCCATACCGTTAAGGGCAAAGGCGTCAGTTTTATTGAGGGGGATTATAAATGGCACCATAAAGTGCCTGATGATGAGCAGTATGAAGAAGCAATCGCCGAGCTGAACCAATTTTAAAAATATTATTTCTTAATAACGCATATTAGCCGGGAAGTGATTTACTTCATCTGGCCTGTAGTCGATTTTATGATTATTGCGTCTTACAGGGTTGAGGTTAATAATATCTTAACGGCGATAAAGAAATATAATATGTAAAACTCATTCATAATTTATATGAACGTTGCGAAAAATAAATTGATCTAGAAACATGAATAGACTTCAACCGGAACGCGCTAACCAATATGTGTTTGCCAAAACCTTGGAAAAGTTGGCCGAGACGGACTCTAATTTAATTATCACAACCAGTGATTCCCGGGGATCCGGAAAATTGGAACCCTTCGCAAAAAAATATCCCGACCAAGTAGTGGAAGTGGGTATTGCAGAACAAAATTTAGTTGGTATCTCCGCAGGACTAGCTTCTACTGGTAAAAAAGTTTTTGCCATTTCTCCCGCCTGTTTTTTAACGGCTCGCTCCCTTGAACAAATTAAAAATGATGTAGCCTATTCCGATCATCCGGTAAAACTGGTGGGCATTAGTGCAGGCGTAAGTTACGGGGATCTCGGCTCTACCCACCATTCCATTCATGACCTGGCAGTTTTGAGAGCCATCAACAACATGACCATTATTGTGCCTGCTGATAATTTTGAGACAAGGGAGGCAACTAAATTTGCCTATCATTCCGACAAGCCGGTATTCCTCCGATTCGGGAAAAAGCCAATGTACACCCTGCATAAGGAAGAAACTCATTTTGAAGTGGGCAAGGCTATTACCGTTAAGGATGGAAAAGACATAGCCTTCATTGCAAACGGGGAGACGGTCTATCGCTCTATGGAGGCCGCTTTGCTGCTTGAAGAAGAAGGTATTCAGGCCCGTGTGGTCAGCATGCACACAATCAAACCGTTTGATACGGAAGCAGTTTCAAAAGCTGCTGAGGAATGCGGAGCCATTGTCACTGTTGAGGAGCACATGATCAACGGCGGTCTCGGTGAAGCGTGTTCGAGCCACTTGTTAGAGTCTGGATACAACGTACCGTTCAAACGGATCGGAATTCCAGATGAATACACGATAACGGGTCCGCAGAACGATATACTGACGCACTACGGAATTTCTGGTGAGGGATTAATGAAGACGGCAAAAAACTTATTAAAAACTAAAGCAAGTACAGTATGAAGCATTTTATATTTGCTCTGATTGGGCTAATGCTATTCTCTTGCAGCGGCCGACCACAAAAAAATAAAAAACCCAAAATGGCGGTAGTCATATCTACGCTGAATAACCCATGGTTTGTTGTATTGGCACAAACAGCGGCAAAGAAAGCAAGAGAAATGGGGTATAAGGCTACTATTTTTGATTCACAGAATAATTCCGCTAAGGAAGCTGAGCATTTCGAGAATATTATTGCATCCAATTACGACGCTATCCTGCTGAATCCGACTGATGCGGATGGCTCGGTAGTAAACGTTGAAATGGCAAAGAAAGCAGGAATTCCTACTTTTTGTATGGATCGAGAGGTCAACTCTAAAGATGCTGCGGTTTCACAGGTACTTTCCGACAGCTTTTCGGGTTGTGTTAAAATCGGGGAGTATTTTGTTCAACAATTAAAAAAATCTGGTACTTATGCTGAGCTATTGGGATTAGTAGGTGATAATAATACCTGGAATCGGTCTATGGGATTCCACAGCGTCGTTGATAAATTTCCAAATATAAAGATGGTGGCTCAACAGAGTGCTGATTTCGATCGAAATAAGGCCATGGAAGTTACCGAGTCGATTCTGCAGGCTAATCCCAATATAGACGGTATTTTTTGTGGAAATGATGCGATGGCAATGGGAGCCTACCAGGCGTTGGTGGCAGCGGATAAAGTGGACCAAGTCAAAGTGTTTGGGTTTGACGGGGCTTCGGATGTGCTTAATGCCATAGCGAAACACCAAATTACAGCTACCGGCAAACAATTTCCTAAGCTAATCGCTAAAAAAGCTGCTGAATTTGCTGATCAATACCTGAACGGTAACCATGATATCGCTGGCAAGATACCAATTGAGGTGGAGTTGGTTACGCAAAAAAATGTCGGAAAATATAGGTAGAGATACTATGAATAAGAATAAAATTGTAAAATATGGGCTTGCTTCGATCGTCTTTGTTTTTATCCTTATCAATTCAATAGATATCAAAAACCTGGATGAAGTAAAGGCTGCAGAAGCATCTAAAAATTTTGATGCCGCTTCATATGCGCAAAATTTTTGGAAGCATCAACGCATGGCTTCCCTTAAGGATGCTTCCAATATTGATCAATTACTGAGCCAGCTTGAACAGAATTTCGATTCAACTGCCTCCCGCGGTGAACAGGTTGGCATTTCCAAGGATCGTTATTTTTTGGTCAGAGGGACTGGCACTGTTGAAAAAATTTTAGAAGATAATGTGGTGGTAGATTTAGATAAGAATCGTACCATCACATTGGCTACAGGATTTATTTTTGGCAATACTGTCCGAAATGCTGTGTCTCAAATTGCCATCGGGGATTTTGTGAACATGACCCAGTTTAACCAAGTCTCGATCCAAATCAACAAGTTGGTGCAGAAAAAAATTGTCCCTCCTCTTAAAAAACAAGCTAAGGTGGGCCGAACAGTATCATTTGGAGGAGCCCTCTCGATAAATTTAGAAACATCACAACTCGACTCCCTCCGCGTTATTCCTCTTCAAATAGATATCAGGGAGGATAAATAGTGGTGGAATCAACACAGCTAGAACCGATTCTTGAAGCTCGGCATATTTCAAAATCTTTTGCCGGCCCGCTTGTCCTTAAGGATGTAAATTTTAACATATACCCTGGCAAAGTGACCGCCTTGATTGGGGAAAATGGAGCGGGGAAATCTACACTTATGAAGATTTTGTCGGGCGTATATACCGATTATGAGGGACAGGTTATACTTGGAAACGATCCTGTTCATTTCGACAATCCCAGGCAGGCCCAAGAGGCAGGTATCTCCATCATCCTGCAAGAGCTAAATGTCTTGCCAAATCTTACTGTAGCTGAAAATATTTTTTTGGGTCGTGAGCCGGAAACTGCATATGGGACGCTTGACAAACGGAAACTGAATAAAGATTCGAAGCGGTACCTGGAGAGGCTTAACTTGCAGATTAGACCTGATATGCGAGTCTCCAGCCTAAAAGTGGCACAGCAACAATTGGTAGAAATTGCTGGTGCCCTCTCCTACGATGCTAAAATCCTGATTATGGATGAACCTACTTCGGCGTTATCCGAAAAGGAAATTGAAATTTTGTTTGAGATAATCCGGGAATATAAAAAACAGGGTGGTGCAGTTGTCTACATTTCCCACAAGTTGGAAGAACTTTTTGAAATATCGGATGAGATAGTAGTAATGCGGGATGGCAAAATTGTAGACACAGGTCATACTGAATCGTTTGATAGAAATCGCATTGTCAAAGGAATGGTAGGACGCGAAATGGGTAAGGCTTTCAGCCGTCGTAAGTTGGAATACGGCGAAGAAGTTTTTCACGTCTCTGATTTTAACCTTTCTCTGAAGCGGGAAACCGGAGACTGCATCTTGAATAATATTAGCTTTTCAGTCCAACGTGGAGAGATCGTGGGTATCTTTGGGTTAATGGGAGCGGGACGTACCGAGCTCCTTGAAGGCTTATTCGGTGTTTTCCCCAAACAGTCTCAAGGCACTATATTCATCGAGGGGCAGCAGGTAACGATCGATTCTGTAGAACAGGCGATCCGCGCGGGGATGGCCCTGGTACCCGAGGACCGAAAAACGGGTGGTTTATTTTTGGGGATGAGTGTATCACAAAACTTGACATTAGCCACGCTTGTCAGCCGTTTTCCTGGAATATTCGTACCTGAAACGAGCGAACGCGAATTGGTAGCCGATTATATAGAGAAATTGAATATTGATACTCCTTCCCCCCAAAAACCCATCAATCAGCTTAGCGGCGGAAACCAACAGAAGGTGGTGATCAGCAAGTGGCTGGCTACCAATCCCAAAATCTTATTCCTGGATGAACCAACTCGAGGTATAGATGTGAACGCCAAAAGAGAAGTTTATGAGTTGACCAACCAGTTGGCTGAGGAGGGTAAGGGCATTGTCCTCGTTTCATCGGAACTGCCCGAAATTCTTAAGCTCTCCGACCGAATCCTGGTGCTGGCTGGTGGAACTATCACGGCCGACATGGATCGCTCTGAAGCAACCAAAGAAAAGATAATGCACGCTGCAATCTTAAATCGTTAGTATGAAAAAGAAGAATTTTTCTATACCGGGTATCTCATGGCAAAAGTTTCAATCGCTCATCGCTATTTTATTTCTAAGTGCTCTGCTGGCACTTCTAACAGATAACTTTTTAAGTACTGAGAATCTCTGGAATGTACTTCGTCAAATCTCAGTCAATGTCTGTATTTCCGTTGGTATGACGCTGGTAATCCTTACCGCCGGCATCGATCTGTCCGTGGGTTCGGTCTTGGCACTTGGCGGGGCCGTGACCGCTGGTTTACTCAAAAATGGGATTGAAATACCAACGTTCAATCTGTTTATACAATTTTCTGTAATGGGGGCTATTATTGCCGGACTTACGGTGTCAACCTTTTTGGGGTGGATCAATGGTATGGCTATCACCAAATTCAAGGTACCCTCATTTATCGCAACGTTGGCTATGTTGACCATGGCCCGCGGGTTGACGATGCTCTGGACCGGGGGATTCCCTATTACAGGACTTGGGGACTCATTTACGTTTATCGGAACAGGTTGGTTCCTGGGAATTCCCATGCCCGTATGGATTACCGCTGTTGTTGTAGGACTAGCAATGGTTTTGACCAACAAGACAAAATTGGGGCGATATATCTATGCAATCGGGGGGGATGAAGAAGCAGCTTACCTATCTGGGATTAATGTCAAAAAAGTTAAGATGATTGTATACTCTCTTGGAGGCCTTCTGGCAGGTGTCGGGGGGCTCCTTGTTACGGCAAGACTCGACTCCGCCCAGCCCAATGCCGGTGTCGGCTATGAGCTTGACGCAATTGCAGCAGTAGTGATCGGTGGTACCTCATTATATGGGGGACGTGGAACAATAATGGGGGCCGTATTGGGAGCACTGCTAATCGGGGTCCTCAACAACGGATTGGTACTCCTGAATGTATCTCCATTTTGGCAACAAGTAATTAAGGGGCTGGTCATACTGATTGCAGTAATTTTGGATAGGTTTCAGGTTAAGGATAATTAATGAGTTCAATGAATCAATACATATTGTCAATTGATCAGGGAACAAGTGGCACAAAATCACTTATCTTTTCTACCGAAGGAATACCAGTTGCAAAGGGGCACTCAGCATTGAACTCACAATATCCCCAACCCGGATTTGTTGAACAAAAGCCTGAAGAAATTTATCAAACGGTTCTATCATCTGTTAAAAAGTGCCTGGAAGAATTTTCTGAAAAAGGATATAAAATATCCGACATTCAAACGTGTGGACTCACAAATCAGCGTGAGACTTTTTTATTATGGGATCAAGCGGGCAGACCTTTAACAAAAGCAATTGTATGGCAGTGCAAACGATCTGTGAAAATTTGCCAGCGTTTGAAAAAGCAGGGATGGGAACAAGAGTTTCGGGAACGGACCGGTCTGCTCATGGATCCGTATTTTTCAGGGTCAAAATTGCTTTGGCTAATCGAAAATGACAAAAATATAAAAACAAAACTGGATAACGATGAGGTTTTCTTCGGAACTATTGACACTTGGACACTCTATCGTTTGACTAACGGCCAAAGCTATTTTACCGATTTTACGAATGCCTGCCGCACAATGTTCTTCAATATTCATACGCTGCAGTGGGATTCGTACTTACTTGAAGAGTTTGATTTACAATCACTTCATCTACCAGAAGCTGTTCACTCGGGACATGGTTTTGGTAAAACTAATTTTAACGAACTTATAGATCACACCATCCCAATTGAAGGCATGATTGGCGACAGCCATGCTGCTGCATTCGGCGAACAATGCTTAAAGGAAGGTACTGCCAAAGCCACGCTTGGAACTGGATCCTCTATTTTGATGAACACTGGTGACGAACTTTATCCAACAGTAAATGGCCTCTTGGGCACTATTTGCTGGAGCACACATAAAGAGGTAACCTATGGCCTTGAAGGAGCTATTGTAAGTTGTGGATCCACTCTTGAATGGTTAAAGAATAAATTAGGGATTTTTGAGGATGTTGCTCAAATCCCAAAAATCGTCGAAGATGTTGGTTCATCTGACGGAGTGATGATTCTTCCTGCTTTCAGCGGGATGGGGGCTCCTTATTGGAATATGGAAATACGAGGGACAATCGGCGGGCTTACATTCGGTTCCGATAAACGACATATCCTACACGCAGCAGTAGAGACGATTCCGTTTCAAATTAGGGCTGTTTCAGACGCAATCGAAGGTGCAACAAACATTAAATTGAAGGAATTGAACACGGACGGGGGCATTTCCCAAAATGAATTGATTATGCAGATGCTTTCAAACCTTCTGGAAATAAAGGTGAAAAATCCGGGATTTGAGGATGTATCCGCCTGGGGGGGCGCAATGGTTGCCGGGTATAAACACGGAATTTACGAGAATTTAAAACAACTCAATAATCTCCGACAAATAAAAAAAATGTATTCTCCCAATTCTAGTGATACCGATATAGGTCACAATTATTCTCGCTGGAAAGAATGGATCGAAAAGGAATTACAACTTTAACGCTAAATACACAATACAATGACTTCAGAATCTAAATCCAATAAAAAATGGTTGGTAGTCAGATTTCTAGTAATAATACTATTGTTTATATGTTCACGAACTGTACCAGCAATTGCTCAGCAGCATTTCAAAGAAATCAAAGTTGTAAAACCCCGAGTAATTGTAACTACTGATATTCAAAATGAACCCGACGATCAAGAGTCATTGGTAAGATTTTTAAATTACTCTAATGAGTTTGATGTAGAAGGCATCGTAGCCACCACTTCTAACTGGATGAGGGATCAAGTTCATCCTGAGGTCATTAAAAATATAATACGGGCATATGGGAAAGTTCGAGATAACCTTCTGAAAAATGCCAGTGGCTATCCATCTGTAGATTATTTGCTGAAACGTGTAAAATCACATTTGCCGGTTTTTGGCATGGAAGGAGTGGGAGAAGGTAAAAGCACTGATGGATCACGTCTTATTATCAATGTAGTGGATAAAGCTGATGACCGACCGGTTTGGATTACGGTTTGGGGTGGAGCAAATGCTTTGGCCCAAGCGTTATGGGAAGTCCGAAAAAACAGGAGTCCACAGGAGGTTAAAGACTTTACTTCTAAGTTAAGAGTTTATACCATCTCCGATCAAGATGATGCCGGACACTGGATCCGTAATAATTTTCCAAATGTATTTTATATCGTCAGTCCCAGTGAACCCAATGGTGGGGCTTGGTATCACCGAGCTACCTGGACCGGAATATCCGGAGATAAATTTTATCAAAATGGTCCAATGTATAAATTCAATCTGGTACAAAACCCATGGCTTAAAAAAAATATAATAACCAATCATGGCCCCTTGGGAGCCAAATACCCGCCTTTGCAATTTATAATGGAAGGTGATACTCCTTCATATCTTGGGTTGATTCGAAATGGACTAGGTTGGGCTCTGAGTCCCAATTACGGGGGATGGGGTGGACGTTACCAGTTGGCGCAAACATATGCTGAAAAACGAAAAATATGGACAAATACCCGAAATTCGCGTGATAAAGTAACTCTTAAGGATGGAAATACTTATGTTTCCGATCAAGCTACAATCTGGCGATGGAGAGATGAATATCAATATGATTTCGCAGCTCGCATGGATTGGAATGTGATGTCCTATGATGAAGCCAATCATAATCCGGTAGCGGCAATTAATGGCCACAAGGGAAAAGAAGTGCTGGAAACCACGGCTTCTCCCGGTGACATTATTAAACTTGATGCATCTGGAAGTACAGATCCTGACGGAGACGATCTGAGTTATAAATGGTGGGTATATCCGGAAGCAGGTACCTCTTTTCGATGGTGGATTTTTAATAATGCCGCGCCTTATCCTGGTGATGTAAAAGTTACACACGATAATGAGCCTAAAGCTGAAATTCATATTCCGGCCAACTATATTAAAGACAGCCATTTCAGACCTAAAGATGAAAACTCAGTACACGTTATCCTGGAGGTAACAGATAACGGTACCCCAAACCTAACATCCTATAGACGTGTGATTATCAATATCGTTTCTGATTAGGCGTGTTGATCTAAATCGCACTCTATTGACCTTCGCAAGTCGAATCCTATGGGGTGGACTAAATTATTTGCAAAACGATTTTTTAACTATATCCATCTTTCTATCTGCCCCATACTAATTGGGGCAGGTTAAGTTTTAGGCTATAAAAAAATACCCTCATTATTATCTAACATTCGAAATCCGATTAGAATCTGGTTTATCAACATCTTGCTGTTCTTAGGGGCATGAGAAGAGAAAAAATCTTTGTGCGATCCCAATCAAAAGTAATTAATATTTAAAATACATGGAGTAATACACTTCCTCTTGAGATAGTTTGATATTCTAAAAAATAGACAAAAAGATATCAACTTGCGGGAGTGCGGAGAGATTCACGGCACATTTTGTAGTAGTCTTCGTATCGACCTACAATTTTGCTCATTTCAAATTTTTCGGCACGCTTTCTTGCATTAACAGCCATCTTTGCATGTAATTCCTCATCAGATAAGATTTTAACAGCATAATCAGCCATACATTCGGTATCATCCAAATCGCAGAGGTAACCGGTTTCATCCTGGATGTTAACCTCAGGTAACCCTCCGATATTAGAGCTGATAACCGGGACGCTGCAACTCATAGCTTCTAAGGCTGCCAAACCAAAAGTTTCAGAACCGGAAGGTATCAGAAAAAGATCAGCAATAGATAGCAAGTCCTCGACTTGATCTTGCTTGCCGAGAAAACGCACATGATTGCACATACCTAGCTCACGGCATCGCTGTTCGGCACGCTGTCGGTCGGGGCCATCTCCAATAAGTAGTAATTTAGCTTTTATGCCATTGTCAAGTACACGGGCAAATACGCTTACCACCTCAGGTACACGCTTGACCTCCCGGAAGTTAGAAACGTGAACCACTACTTTTTCACCTTCGGGGCAGATGGCTTTTTTAAAATGATTTTTATTAGATTTTTTAAACCGTTCCAGATCAATAAAATTGGGAATAACCTTAATATCTTTCTTAATATCGAACCGTTCGTAGGTTTCGTTTTTTAAAAATTCCGAAACAGCTGTTACACCATCACTTTGGTTGATAGAAAAATCCACCACACTTTTATAACTGGGATCACTACCAACAATGGTAATATCAGTTCCATGGAGGGTGGTAATCAACGGCACATGAGCAGCCTTTTCACCCAAAATCTGCTTGGCCAGGTAGGCACTGGTAGCGTGGGGAATAGCGTAATGAACATGAAGTACTTCAATATTTTCGTATTCGATCAGGTTGGCCATCTGGTTTGCCAAAGCTAAATCGTACGGCGGATACTCAAATAACGGGTAGGTATTCATATTAACTTCGTGATACGAAATATTGGTTCTAAACGTATCCAACCGTGCCGGACGAGCGTAGCTTAACATATGAACATTATGATCACGCTTGGCCAATCCTTTTGCTAATTCCGTAGCGACCACTCCACTACCGCCAAAAGTAGGATAACAAACTATTCCTATATTCATTCTATCAGTCATTATTTAAGCATTTCATAGACATCTCTTTAAATCTCAATGAATGTACAAAATATTGAAAAGATCTAAGCGATGTTTATAGAAATAATGCTTTGAATTTTTTTATTATATGTTGATAACAAAATTTTTGGTATCCTCATTTCCGAATTTCATACATTAGGTGCAAAGGTAGTTATCTGTTATATTACAGAGTTTTGAAGACTTCGGTAAAACCGAAGTCAATTCTGATGTCATTACTAAAAAAATTAACACAACGTATGGCAGGACATTCCAAATGGGCGAATATAAAACACAAGAAAGCCCGAGAAGATAAAAAACGTGCGAAAATTTTTAATAAACATTTGCGGGAAATCTCTGTAGCTGCACGCGAAGGTGGCGGCGATCCCGAGATGAATGCGCGGCTTGATACCGCAATTGAAAATGCTAAAAATGACAATGTGCCCAAGGATAACATCGAACGTGCTATTAAAAAGGGCACGGGCGAACTTGATGAGGGAGATGGTCGCTACGAGGATGCTACCTATGAAGGATATGGCCCCGGGGGTATTGCCTATTTTATTGAAGTAACGACTAATAACTACAACCGCACCGTTGGAGAAATCCGCCATATATTCACCGCTCATGGTGGGAATCTGGGTACTGATGGATCCGTTGGCTATCTTTTTGAACAAAAAGGGTCAATTCGTGTAAATAAAGAAGATCATGATGAAGAAGAATTCATGCTTAATGCTATTGATGCCGGTGCAGAAGAAATTGATACGGAAGAAGATTTTTTTATTGTTACGACGGCCCGAGAAAGCATGTATGAGGTCCGTGACAATTTAGAGGAGATGGATTATGATATTGATTCTGCTGAATTGATCCGGATCCCAATGACCGAAGTAAAAGTAGACTCCAATGTAGCGGAATCCAATTTCAAGCTCATGGAAAAATTTGAAGATAATGACGATGTCTCTAACGTGTTCACAAATATGAAAATGGATGAAAAAACGTTAGCCATTGCAGAACAAATGGACTAAATTTTACAATTTTGCTCCCTTTATAGCGTTACAGACATCTAAATAACCGGACGACGTTATGAGATACTTTATACTTACAGTGTTGGCCTTTTTATTGTTGGGCTTATCAAGTAAAGATGCCCGCAAAGCGAATGAAGAATATAACAAGGGGAACTATGAACAAGCTATCTCGTTATATAAAAAGGCCATTGACGCCAATCCGAATAATGCCAAGTTGTACTATAATTTGGCTAGTGCACAGGCCAAGGCAGGCAAAACTAAAGATGCCATACGATCTTTCGAGCAGTTTAAGTCGATGACCGACGACTCTCAGGCTCAAGCGAGAGCCGATTATAATATTGGCAACGTATTGGCAAACAAAAAAAAGTGGGAAAAAGCCTTGGATTACTACAAAAAATCGTTGCGGTATATGGCAAATGACGAAGATGCCAAACACAATTACGAGCTGGCCAAAAAGAAACTAGAGCAAAAACAAAAGAAACAAAAGCAAAACAATAAGAATCAAAAGAATAAGCAGAAGAATAAACAGCAGCAAAACAAAAATAAAAAACAACAGAACAAGCAGAACCAAAATCAAAACCAGAAGAATAAACAAAATCCTCAAAAAAAGAATCAGCAAAAGCAGCAACAATCTCAAAAAATGAGTAAAGCTGAAGCCCAAAAAATCCTAAAAGCGCTTGAGCAAAAAGAGAAAGATCTGTTAAAGAAATTCAAAAAACAAAAAACAGAGTCCAGCAAGAGTAAGAATGGAAAAGATTGGTAGATTCTTTTGTGCAACTGGTTTTCTAGTATCCCTGCTGGCACTTGTTACGTTCCGGGCCATAGGTCAATCTTCTGTCTCGGTAGAAGCGAGTGTTTCTGAAACTACAATTTATACCGGTGAGCGTGTTAACCTGTCAATTAAAATTAGTGGTGACTTTAACAACGTCTCACGGCCTCAACTTCCGGACTTCAAGGGGCTTCGCCTTCTTAGCAACACTCCCTCTACCGCGCGCAGCTATAGTTTTGTTAATGGACATAGCAGCACTTCTTACACCTATACTTATTCTTTAATTGCTCAAGACAAGGGTTCATACAAAATACCGCCTATTAGTGTCAATATAGATGGAGACGAACACAAAACGGACCCTATCAGTATTAAGATTATTGATCGCAATGAGTCGGCCAATTCTTCAGGATCCCAAAAACCGGATATTTTTCTCAAATTGGAGGTCTCAGATAAAAAACCGGTTACAGGACAACAGATCATCAGCAATGTCGTTTTATACTTTAAAGACGGGCTGGAAGTCAATTCATATCAACCCGTACCAGGATGGAAAGCTGAAGGTTTCTGGAAAGAAGAACTTAAAAATGCTGATCGCCCGCAAGCGACTTCTACCATCATTAATGGCGTACGATATCGCCGGGCTCGGTTATTACAATTTGCCCTTTTCCCTACCAAAAAAGGAAACTTGGAAATTAGTCCCTACAAAATTATCGTTGCTGTACGCTCTGCACGTTCATCGAATGATCCGTTTGGTAGCTTCTTTGGTGGACTTGGTAACAATCAACGACAAGTACAATTGGAGACAGATCCTGTAAAAGTGGATGTCCAACCACTGCCGCCTAATCATGCTGGAGAATACTTGGGGGCAGTCGGAAATTATAACATTTCCCGTGATGTTAGCCCTCAAGATGCCAAAGTTGGCCAGTCAATTGAAATCAAAACAAGCGTACAGGGCGTTGGTAATGTATCGCTGGTAACCAAACCAGATTATGAGTTGCCTAAAGGATTGGAGGTCTATGAGCCTCAGGAATCTTCTGATTTGAATAGACATGATCATCAAATTAGTGGCACTAAAACATTTACGGATGTCGTAATCGCACGTTCTCCCGGTAGCTACGTATTACCGGAAAAGAAGATTTCGTATTTTAATCCCTCTAAACATAAGTATGTCACCACGACCCTGCCCCCTCTTCATTTTAATGTAAAAGCAAGCCCCAATGCTATAGCTGCAACGAATACGTCGAGCTCTTTTCCCGTCCAGCCTATCACGGGTCTTGCTACATGGATAACACCAACAACTACGACTCTTTTTGCACATTGGTGGTTGTGGGTTGGTATTGCCCTCCCCCTTATTGTACTGGGTATCGCTTACTGGCAAAAATCGTATGCTGAAAAAATGAGTACGGATAAAGCTTTCGCACGGGCTCAAAAAGCCTCGGAAAAAGCCCACGAACGGCTTGACGAAGCCATTAAGCTATCAGAAGAAGGTAATATCAAACAAGCCTATAATATGTTACAAAAAGCGCTGACAGGATTCATAAGTGATCGACTGACATTGCCTGAAGCTGGACTTTCCAATCAAAAATATGTTGAGGCGCTGGAACAGCACGATATCGAAAAGAATTTGGTTAAAAATGTACGTATGCTATTAGATAAATGTGCCTCTATCAGTTATGCCCCCAATACTTCGCATGACTATTTAAAATCTCATGTGGGGCTTGCTGAGAGCACCCTGGATAAACTGAAAAAAGTATTATAAGACGTGGCTATTTCTCATTTTAAAAAAACAGCATTAATTTTACTAATTCTATGCTGTTGGGCAGAGACTGGATTGGCAAGACAAAGTCCACAAGCCATTTTTGATAATGCCAATGATAAACTTGATGCAGGTAACTACCAACAAGCCATCTCACTATATAAAAAGCTTGAATTACAACATACTCTTTCGGGGGCGCTATTTCTAAATCTAGGCATTTGCTATCAGCGTGTTGACTCGCTGGGCAAAGCCAAATACTATTTCTTAAAAGCATCACATTTTGAAGAAACTCAGCAGCAAGCCAATCAAGCTCTAAATTATGTAGAGGGACAGTTCAGCCGCCAATCAGCTGTACTTCCCAAACTACCGTGGGATATTGCCACCGACTGGCTTCGCAACAATATCGGAGCAACAAATATCCTGATTATTGGAATCATATTACTAAACCTTGGGATTCTCATATACATCTTGCGTTGGTTTGTGGACTGGTACCCGAAATACCTCAAAATCGGTGGATTGGTAGTTACCGGAATTGCAATTTTGATTATGTGTACCAGTTTTTACACCAGATACATAAGCAACCGTTATTGTAACGCTGTGATGGTCACCCAAAAGGTAGCGGTTGTGGAAAAACCTCAAAAAGATTCATCCCTGGTCAGTCAGGCTTTCGAGGGTTATACTTTCACTATCGACAATTATAAGAGTAGAAATCACCCGGGATGGTCTTACGTTCGAATGAGTAATGGATTATATGGATGGATTCCAAACGATCAAATTATGATTTTATAGGTATTAGAAATGAAATTCAAAATGGAATGCCAGACTGTTCTGAAGGAATACTTTACTAAAACCATTTTCCAGCATCCCACTACTTTTGTGGAATTTTTTAAAAGAAAAGGTACGTATTATGTCTACTACAGTATTAGAGTATATCGATTCAAATAAAGCCCAATTCAAGGAGGAACTGTTTGATTTCCTGCGCATCCCAAGCATTAGCACCGACTCCAGCCATAGAGGAGACGTTAAAAAGGCTGCTAATTTTCTGGTTAACAAACTGAAATCCCTCGATCTGGACCGAGTTGAATTATTTGAAACGGAAGGGAATCCTATTGTCTATGGAGAATTGACCACCGATAACTCTAAACCTACAGTATTGGTCTATGGTCATTATGATGTGCAACCTCCGGATCCGGAAAATCTCTGGGATACGCCTCCTTTTGAACCCACTGTTCGCGACGGAAATATTTTTGCCCGCGGTTCAAGTGACGACAAAGGGCAGGCTTTCACCCATGTCAAAGCTTTGGAAGCATACCTGGAATCTGGCATTGATTTCCCTGTCAATATCAAATATATCTTTGAGGGAGAAGAAGAGGTTGGCTCCCCAAGCCTGGTGCCATTTATTAAGAATCACAAGGATTTGCTTTCCTGTGACATGGTGTTGATCTCGGATACAGCCATGTTTGCCGAAGATACCCCCTCTATTACATACGGACTGCGCGGACTGACCTACATGGAAATTGAAATCAGTGGCCCAAATCGAGACTTGCATTCTGGCGTTTATGGAGGTGCTGTCGAAAACCCGGCTAATGCCCTTTGTGAAATTATTGCCAAACTGAAGGACAAAGATGGAGTCATTCAAATACCGGGCTTTTATGACAATGTGAAACCACTCACGGATGAAGACCGTGAAGCTTATAAAAAACTCCCTTTCGATGAAGAAAAATATAAAGAAGAACTTGGACTCAACGCCGTTAAAGGTGAAAAAGGCTATACTACCCTGGAACGCGCTTCTGCTCGTCCCACACTGGATGTGAATGGACTATGGAGTGGTTACCAGGGGGAAGGTGCTAAAACTGTGCTTCCCGCTAAAGCCGGCGCAAAAGTAAGTATGAGACTCGTTCCCGATCAGGATCCCAAAAAAATCGCTCAACTGTTTTCTACATATGTGAAATCACTTGCTGATGATGCTGTTACAGTAATGATCACTGAGCATCATGGTGGACATCCGGCGATCACGGACCTGTCTTTTTATGGTCTGCATGCAGCCGCCGAAGCATTTAAGGAAGTCTATGATAAAGAGCCTCTGTTTGCTCGCGAAGGCGGATCTATTCCTATCGTTGCGGATTTCCAGAAAGTGTTGGGTGCACAATCTATATTGATGGGATTTGGCTTGGATAGCGATGCCATTCACTCACCAAATGAAAAGTTTGCACTCAAAGATTTCTTTCGCGGTATCAAAACATCTGCCAAATTCTTTGAACTATTACCGGATTACACAAAAAAATAGGTATCGAACTTGTAGTATGGCAAATTGGAATGGGCCCCCAAATATAGCAGTCCGCATTATTTTTTTTACTCGTACTGACGATTAGGCTCGTTTTCAGCCAAATAAATGGTATTCTATAAGCCAACGTTACTCATCCAAAATGTCTTCATTCTTATTTTAAAACCCGAATTGTTCATAAATATAGACAAATAATTCGGGTTTAAGACATTTTGTAATCGAGTGCATTCTAATATTTGTTTTCCACTAGCTTATTCCTTTTACAGACTTAATCTTAAATATTTTTTTAAGTCTTAAATTATTTTTTGAAAATTCAGGTCCTTTTTATACTTAGTTTATACCAATTTCCAAAAAAGAATCCATATTTACATATGTCTTTTCGCTTCCAGTTAGCTGCCATCATACTGCTTGCTCTCAGCTTTACCAACGTTAGGGCACAGCAGTCTTCTACCCCTCGCATTAAGTATACCATTAACGGGCACTGGCAATTCATTCGGCATGACCTGCCCATCAACAAAGTTTTTTCATCGACTGACTCCACTTGGTCTGCTGTCAATCTGCCGCACACCTGGAATAAGGATGATGCTTTTGACGATAAACCCGGCTATTACCGCGGACCTGCCTGGTATCGCAAAGCGCTTTTCCTTGGTCCAGACTTAAAGAATAAACAACTTGTTCTTCATTTTGAAGGTGCCAATCAAGTTGTGGATGTGTATCTCAATGGCCAAAAAGTGGGGCATCATGCTGGAGGATACACGGCTTTCAATGTTAATATTACCAATGCTGTCAAATTTAACGCAGATAATACCTTGGCTGTCCGCGTCGATAATAGCTATAATAAGAACATTCCACCGTTAAATGCTGACTTTACCTTCTTTGGGGGTATTTATAGGGATGTCTGGCTTATTGCGGCCAACCCGGTTCACCTTTCCCTTAACGACCATGCCTCTTCCGGTGTCTATATTACAACCCCTTCCGTTTCGGAACAAAGTGCAAAAGTATCGATCCGCGGTTCTATTACGAATGAAATGGACAAAAAAATGGAAGTCCGAGTTGAAAATACAATTCTCGATGCTGATGGACATATCGTCAAGAAGATGACTTCCCGGATGAAACTTTCTTCATCCCAAAATAAATCTTTTAAACAAGAAAGCCCATCCATAGCAAATCCGGAATTGTGGACTCCCGACCATCCCTATTTATATACCGTCCGGACCACTATTTACAGGGATGGACAAGCGGTTGATCAAGTCACCAATCCCCTTGGATTTCGCTGGTACCATTTTGATCCTGATAAAGGTTTCTTTCTAAACGGGAAACATTTGAAATTAATTGGAACAAACCGGCACCAGGATTTTCCAAACATCGGCAACGCTGTTTCTAACGAGCTCCATATTCAAGATATGAAACGTATTAAAGATATGGGGGCCAATTTTGTACGGCTGGCTCACTATCCCCAGGATCCCTCTGTGCTTAAAGCTGCTGACCGGCTTGGGATTATTATCTGGGAAGAAATCCCTATTGTCGATTACATTACCCCGTCCGATGCATTCAGGAAAAATGCTGAAACCATGCTCACAGAGATGATCTCGCAGCACTATAATCATCCGGCAGTGATGTTGTGGGGATATATGAACGAGATTTTGCTTCAGGATAAAGAAGATCAGTATCCTGGCGATACCTATCACAAAGACATACTGCAACTGGCCAAAGATTTAAATCAACTGGCGCATCAGCTGGATCCCAATCGAGTTACTACCATGGCTATGCATATCAGTGATCTGTATAATAAAACGGGCATTGCTGATGTTCCCGATGTGGTTGGCTGGAATCCCTATTTCGGCTGGTATTATGGGGCTTATAGTGATTTGGGGACCTTTTTAGATAAGCAACACCGGCAACACCCTAAACGGCCCACGATTATCAGTGAATATGGCACCGGCAGCGACTCACGAATTCATACAAAAGATCCCCAGAAATTCGATTTTTCAGTAGAATACCAGCAAGAATATCACGAAAGTTATCTTCGACAGATTAAGAAACGTCCGTTTATCGCAGGCAGTGCTCTTTGGATCATCAATGATTTTGCCTCTGAAGGACGTGGTGATTCCAGGCCGCATATCAACCAAAAAGGCATTGTCCGCTATAACCGTACTCCAAAAGACGTTTACTATTTCTATAAAAGTCAACTGTCGGACAAACCAGTGCTACACATTGCATCGACCCAATGGAAGACCCGGTACTTGTTGGATGACTCTGCATCAACATCTGTTAAAATTTATTCCAACCTCTCTAATGTGAAGCTTCTGCTTAATGGGCAATCATTGGGAACTAAGACGATCAGTAGTGATGACACTGCCACATGGCAATTGCCTGTCCAATCGGGCGTGCAACACCTGACGGCGCAGGGTCAAACCATGCAAGGACAAATCGAAGACCACCTGGCTTTACACTTCCATTTAGTTCCGGACCTTTTTAATGAAGATTCTTCATTTACGGAGCTATCTGTTAATGTAGGCGGACATGTTCATTATATACCAAAATACGGAAGCGGCTGGGTTCCCGACCATCAGTACCGGCCAGGGGGCTGGGGTGCTGTAGGTGGTGAAGAAAAACTCACACATCGCAACATTTTAGGTTCTCACAAGGAACCTTTGTACCAGTTTTACCGTGAGGGCATCAAAATGTATCGTTTGGATGTACCGGACGGCGATTATCAGCTGAAATTATATTTTGCTGAACCAGAATACAAAAAGTCGGGCAAACGAGTATTCTCGGTTGCTGTCAATGGGAGAACTATATTTGACCATCTCGATCTTGCTGGACAGTTTGGCGCTGGATGGCCATTGAGCAAGAAAGTTATCGTACACGCCACCGATGGCAAGGGTATTAAAATCAATTTTAAAGCCTTAAAAGGAGAACCTATTCTTAATGGCATTAAGCTTAAAGATGAATAATTAATCATTCTGAAAACCATCTTGTTGCATCAGTATTTCACCAAATGATATTTCTTCGGCGGCCAGTACCATGATGGTGGTTGGCAATCCCTCTAATCGTTTATGCAATTGATCATAATATGTTACGAAATCACTTTCAGGGTGACCAGGTTCTGCCATCCCCATGAGGACCAGGTCAGCACCTTCTGAGGATTCATGGAGAATCTGGTTAAATGACTTACCATTTGTCACTAGCACCTGGGGATGTGCATCAATGCGTATTTTTTTAACAATACGATCCAAATTTTTCTGTGTATTTTCGACGGCCTTGGGATCATTAACCACCATCTTAATATTTACTTTTGCATCCCACCATTTGCGGCTACTCTGTAAAAGATAAGCCAGAATCATCATCAGTCCACCGTTACCCTTTAGACCACCCCACCAGATATCAATACGTTTTCGATTACCAAATTCAAGCTCTTTATTATTGTGAACCACAATGATATTCCGATGCTGTTCGTAAAAACTGTTGATCATATCGCAATACTGATCCCGTGTTTCCGGGCTTTCACTATCCCCAAGAATAATCGTATTAGGCACAAGTGCCCCCAAACCGTATGCTTCTACTAAATCTTTGGCTCCCTGAAAAGAATCTTTGGCCGTCGTAACCCGAACTAATCCTTGAATGCTGCGTTTTGCCAAAAATTCACGGATATTTTTTTCAAGCACCTGTTTTCGCTCGGTTGTAATATTATTTTTCTTAAGCACGGTTGAGATTGTCAAAATCCCGCGGTTATGGGTCAGTGAGGATGCTAAATCAATGAGATGCCAGCGTTTAGTTGGTGCACCAGATAGTACCAGCGGGTGCGGGCGCCATGTTTTAGCTTCAACGGAAGAACCCAGACGCATCAGTCCCGCACAAGTCAGTGCCATCCAAATACCGCGCCGCACATCCCCCCAGGCAGATTGCAACTCCCGTCGCTCCAACCATACAAAAACCAGTAATACAAATGCGGCGGCGATAACTGTTGCTAAAGCATTTATCAATATCATCACAGCCACACAGCCAATTGCTCCCAGTAGTGACAGGCTCCAGTGTACCTTAAACTTTGGGCGGAATGAGGGACTACCCAATAATCGTTCAATGCCTGCCGTAACGTTAAGTACGCCATAGGTCGTTAGGAAAAACATGGTAAGTACCGGCGCTATAATATTGAGATTCCCCAACCAAACGGCAGCTAAGGATATACATAATGTAACTAACGTACCAACACGAGGTGTATCATCTTCCCCATCACCACGACCCAGCCACCGGAGCCAGCGCGGCAGCACCCCATCCCGAGCCAAGGCTTGTAACACACGCGGAGCTCCCATAATGCTTCCCATCGCACTCGACAGTGTAGCTCCCCAAACGCCAATCAGGATAGCATCGCCCCAAAACGAAATTTTACGCATGATCAGTGGATCCTGAATTAATGTAAGCGCATCTGCCCGATTCGCTAAAATAAGTGGAAGCCCCATATAAATCACATAGCCTACACCAATGGCCCAAAAGGTTCCTTTGGGGATAGAAGAACCGGGATCCTTAAGATCGCCCGACATATTTACACCCGCCATAATCCCTGTCACCGCGGGAAAAAACACCGCAAATACCGTCCAAAAGCCCTCGGAATGTTGCTGCGTCGCTCCCCACATTTCAATATGAGACTGCTCGATCGGACTCCCGAACAACAATGAAAGCAACGACAGGGCAATCCCAAACATGATAAAATACTGGGCGCGTATAGCTGCCTTTGCCGAAACCAAGGCTAAAATTGCCACTAAAATAGTGGTGACAATTCCAACCAGCTTAAAATTCAGCATTGGAAACACATCCACCACGCTCTCTGCAAAACCTACTGTATATAACGCGACTGAAAGTGCTTGAGCAAGATAAAGAGGGATACCAATCGCTCCTCCTGATTCGATACCCAACGACCGACTGATCATATAGTAAGCCCCACCAATACGCACTCGTTGATCAGTCGCAATGGCTGCAATAGAAAGTGCTGTTAAGAAAGTAATGCACGTAGAAAGTGTAACAATCAACAACGTACCGATGAGGCCAACGTTGCCAACGACCCATCCAAAACGCAAGTACATAATTACGCCAAGAATAGTCAAAATCGATGGCGTAAAAACACCTCCAAAAGTGCCTAATCCTTGTGGAGATGACGAAAGTACGTGCTCTTTTTCAGGCTTTGCCATTGAAAACTTACATTTGTTAAAAAGTCAATTTAGTAAATACAGAACTAGGTGGGCTTTTATCTCTTCAAACGATTTGTTTTAATAAAATGACTATTTTTTAAAACCGAAAGCCAAAGGTTAAAAGTTGTAGGAAATGGGTTTATCCTCTTTAAAGTTGTAAAGTGTCAGCTTACGGAGCTGGTACAAACCGGTCCAAAAGGTTCGTAATGCTCGAATATAGGCCCGGCGGGCGTCATCTTTCTCGTTTTGGGCAATAAAGAGATTGGTGATATCAATTTTCCCGATCAAATACCGATTTTGGGCAACCTGGTAACGACGTTGTGCAATAGTATCAGCTTGGGCGGCAATCAATACTTGTCTACGTAGTTGCAAAAATTGACTTACGTTGTAGTCAACCTGTTGCAAAAACTCACGTCGCTGGTATTCAATATTATTCGCTACCTCCCGCTGCTGATTCATGGCTGATTTAATCTGTGCACGATTCTTACCCCAATTAAAAATGGGTACATCAAACCTTACATTAACAAATTGTTGATTTTTGGGATTCTCGTATAATCCCGGCAATTGCTGCGATGTTTGATTTAAACCATAGTTAACATTCACTGAAGCATTAAGCCGTGCCTGACTTTTGGCCTGTGCCAGATCCTGATCCGCTCGAATCTCATTGAGTCGGTACGTCAGTGATTCACTATTATTCTGTAGTGCCAATTGTTTTGCCTTTTCTACATCAACAGAAATCTCAGGCAAACGTTCAGGTTCTTTCAGATCAAGCTTAACATCGGTAGGATAGCCTAAAAAGATCTTAAATTCGTTAAGCTGCCGGTTATACTCAATTTTAGCTGTAGTCAGGGCTGACTCTGCGTTCCTCAGGGCCAGCTCACTTTGAAGGAGATCGTTTTCAGCAATACTTCCAACATTATAGCGCCCTTTGGATATCTGGTAAATAGAATCATTGCGCGTCACATTAAAATTAGCATTCTGTAAGTTTATTTTTGCCAGATATACATCGAAAAAACGTTGTGCCACCGTTAACGAAATATCTTCCATATCTTCCACATACTGCTTTTTGGCGATTTTATACTGCAATGGTTCTGTTTTATTGCGCCATTTTAGACTATTAAATTGGAATATGGGCTGAGTATATCCCAAAACCAATGGGGCGCTTTGCCATAAATAGGTATCTTCACCAAAAAAGATCCCATCCCGAGAAATACCTGAAGATAGAGACAGCGTTCCCCCCGTGGGTAAAACATTTTGATCTATTGACATCTGTACAGAACTCGCAGATTGGGTTTGATAAAAATAGTTTGTTTTCCCATCAACGAAATCCTTATTAAATGCTCGACTGAAATTAGGGGCATTCCCTGAAAAAGATAGACTTGGCAACAAATCAGCCTGGAATGACTTATACCGCCATCTGCTGGAAATAAGGGCATATCGCGCCGATTTAGCGACTGAACTTTGGTTCTGTGCAATCCTAATACATTGATCTAGGGTAAGCGTCCCCAAATTCCTTTTATTTTTGGATTGTGCTACTACTTGACCAGATAAAATAACTCCGAACAGTATGGTTAAAAATATTCTATAGATTGATTTATTCATGTCGCAAAGCGTGTACTGGGTCTTGTTTTGCCGCTCTCTGGGCTGGAAAAAAGCCAAAGATTACTCCGATAGCCATAGCTACTCCAAACGATATTATAATTGATGTGAGTGTTACAATTGTCACAATACCGGCACTGAGCTCAATAATATAACTAAGCGCAATGCCAAGAATAATGCCAATAACACCGCCCGTGATACTGATGGCTAGCGCTTCGGTTAAAAACTGTAATTGAATATCCCTACGATGCGCTCCCACAGCCCGCCGAACTCCAATTTCACGATAGCGTTCAACCACCGAAGCCAGCATAATATTCATAATCCCAATTCCGCCAACAATCAATGAGATGGAGGCAATTGAAGATAGCACGATATTAAAAATTTCCTGTGTACGACGTTGCTGCTTGAGCAACATTTCAGGAACAATTACCTCAAAATCAACGACATCATTATGGCGACGTTTCAACATGCGCCGAATCACATCCGCGATAGGGACACTATATTTTGAATCGGAGACATGAACAATAAGTTTATCAACCTGATGATAGTTGATCGTTTGGCTTTGATTATCTGAATTATCACTATTGTTTTCATTTTGCCCGTTTCGCTGGGCCGCAGCCTGCTGGATTTCTTGTCCTGTTACCAACGCACGATTCTTATAACGTAATAAAGTCGTTGCCGCCGGCAGATATACATCCAGGTTATAATTTCTAATTCCCAAATTTTGAATATTATCCGTACTTAAATCACGCTCTTTCAACACCCCGACGACCGTAAGCCATACCTCCCCCGCTTTAATCTCTTTTCCGACAGGGTTTTCTCCGGCAAAAAATTTGGCTTTTATTTCTGATCCAATCACACAAACCGGCTCTGCATTTTTAATCTGCATCCGGGTAAACGCATTTCCCTGGGCAATTTCGAAATTATTGATATCTAAATAAGCTTTATTAACCCCCACGAGTTTCCCTGTTCGCAGGCGTCCTTTCCTAATGAAGGAGGTTTCATACACAATTTCAGGACTTGCAGCCGTAACGTGTGGAATGGTATTACGAATACTATTCATATCGTCGAGTGTAAGGCCGGGCGAGTACCTGTTTTCTTTCTGCCTGATTGCTGCTTGATTAGAAACCTCTTCATCCATCTGCTTAACAACAGGTTCGACAATAACATTATTTGTACCCAACAGCTTCATCTGGTTCAGAACTTCTTCTTGGGCTCCGCGACCAATAGCAAGCATAGCAATCACCGAAGCAACTCCAAAAATAATTCCCAGCGAGGTCAAAAATGATCGCATCTTATTTTGACGAATCGCTTCAAGGGCAATATCCAGGTTATACAGAATAATTTGTAGCAAAATAAGGGTCCTTAATTATCTATTACATATTGCTACTGACTGCTGTTATTACGTAAGTGGCGGTCACCAATGGCCCGCCTATTTTTACTCCCAGGGTTCGAAATCCCAATTTCAGGCTTTTCTTTCGATTGTTGTTGCGTCTTCTCATTTTCATACTTTTTCAAGACATCGTCAGCTAAATATTTTTTTCGGATTCCCGTCGTATCATCAGGAGTAGATAAATAAAGTTTATCATTTTGTGAGACCCCCTCGTGAATAATCACATCATTATCATTCATCATCCCCAGAACCACCTGTTGCATTACTGGATCCAGACCTTCTTTTTTAAATACAAAGTTCAATGAATCTTGGGTATGTATTGTTTCCAATGGTACAAAAAGGGCGCTATCAACCGAGTTTACGTGTATCGTATTACTAGTTGTCATCGCGGGACGCAGTGTGGAATCGGATTGATCCACCTGGATGATTACCTGAAATACCTTAGAATCAGAATTGGGACGCTGTTCACCGATATTTGCCACACTCGTAACTTCACCCGTAAGCTTTTTATCGGGCATCGCATCCAATCCGATATCCACTTTTTGCCCAATCCTTACATTTTGAATATCCACCTCGTTGATGTAGGTCTCCGAATTCATCACACTAAAATCAGGGAGTTCGGCTACAACCGGGTCCCATGCGCTGATAGAGCTTCCCTCGGTTACTTTGGATCCATCCCGATTCCGCCGGTATATCACCATCCCATTCTCTGGAGCATAGATGGTGAATTTTTTCATAACTTTTTTTATGTGAGCAATCTTTCTTTGCTCCTGCATTAAGTCCGTCTCAATCTTTTTAAGATCCACTTTAGCCTGACGAACCTGGGTTTTATAATTTTTTTGGGCTTGTTCCAATGCGCGTTTAGCTTTTTCATAGTCGATTTTCACCTGACGCTGAGTAGCCGGCGACTCATATTTTGATTGCTCAACCTTAATTTGTGCTTCCTGGAGGGCATACTTAAGATTTATCAGATTGTCGCGTGCTTTGGATAAGGTTAAAGCACTATCAAGCTGTGCGCTTTCGTATTGCGACTTAACTTCCTGAAGATCGAGTTGCGCATCCTGCAAGGAACTTGATATCTCAGAACGATCCAGTTCTGCAACAAAATTTCCCTTTTTTACCACCGTTCCTTCTGGAATCAAACGCTGAATAGGTACGCGAAATATCCGAAATTCACGTATGCCTTCCGGACCACGAATGCTTGTGGAATTTTTGGCCCGGAGTTCTCCCGTTGTAGTTACATCCACTTTAAAAGTACCTATCTCCGGAGTCGCATAAAGTGCTGGAGTCTCACTTGAATCATTACCAAAAGCGAGCCAAAAAGCAATCAGGATGATAAACCCACTTGCCCAGTAAAGATATTTTTTATTTTTAATAAAATTCATGCCAACAGTAATAGAATTAATGAACAGCTGAAATGGAGGTAATATTTTTCCCACTACAAAAGTAATTCCTCTGCTATTTATGACACTAATCAAGCAGCTTCTACCTCTCAAAAAGCTATATCAACAGGTCTGTTTTTACAAAAATTGTATACGCTAAAAATGCTACCTTGATGCGAAAAAGGATTAACTTTGATAAAATTTTACAAATACTATTTAAATCTCTGTTTCTAACCTGTAATAAACAACTAAGAAGTAAATATTTGTATTGAAAATCTTAAAAAATCGCAATCCGATCTTCATACTATTGCTTATCAACAACCGTATTATCCATAATTCCGGTTTCAAGATCATATTTTGTAGCATACTCCGTCTCATCAATGATGGCCTTGGGATCATTATTTTCATCCACAATCACCACCCTGGGTTTAAAACTTTTAGCTTCTTCCGGCGTCATTTCTGCATAGGAAATGACAATAATACGATCGCCGATTTGAGTTAACCGAGCAGCCGCCCCATTCAGGCAACACACACGCGATCCTGCATCGCCTGGAATTGTATATGTTTCCAGTCGAGCACCATTTGTAATATTGACTACCTGCACTTTTTCATAAGGAAGGATTCCAGCCTTATCTAGTAATTCCTGATCAATAGTAATGCTCCCCTCATAATGAAGATTCGCTTCCGTAACCTTCATCTGGTGTAGCTTCGATTTAAACATCGTCAGTTTCATGATTGCTAAGATATCTCAATAATAAGATTATCAATTAAACGCGTCTCACCTAAGTAAACGGCGCCGGCCAAAATATATTTGCTACCTGTAGTCACATCCTTCACTGGCGCCATCTTATCAAAGGAAAACAAGTTAAGATAATCAATTTTGAAACCTTTTTCCTCAAGTTCTCTCTTTTGATGATCCAGAAGCAGATTAATATTCTTGGCCCCATCAGAAATTTGTTTTTTTGTATAACGGAGCGCTCGGTATAATCCGGGAGCCATCTTACGCTGCTGATCATCCAAATACTTATTTCGACTACTAAGAGCTAGGCCGTCATTAGCGCGTTTTATAGGGCCCATCACTAATTTAACATTGTGATTAAATTCCTTAACCATCTGTTGCAAAATACAAAACTGTTGGATGTCTTTCTGCCCAAAGACGGCTACATCGGGCTGAATGATATTGAATAACTTATTTACAACAATCAATATCCCTTCAAAAAATCCGGGCCGCGATCCTCCGTCCATATATTTATTAAGCTCATCGAGCTCAATCCGCACGTACTGTTTTGAAGGATACATGATGTTATCGTTCGGGGCAAAAACAGCACTTACGCCCTCCATTTCACATTTTGCAAGATCATTTTTGAGTTGACGCGGGTACTCGTCAAAATCTTCATCTGGGCCAAATTGTTTAGGATTTACATAAATCGAAGCAATAACTTCATCCACATGTTCCTGTGCTAATCTAAACAACGACAAATGTCCTTCATGAAGCGCTCCCATCGTCGGCACGAAACCAATGGTCTTACCCTCCTGCTTCAAAGCCTTGACCTTTTCACGTATCTCAGAAATACTTTTTATCGCTTTCATAATAAATAGACAAAAAAGTAGGGGTTTATTGCAATAAACCCCTACGACAAGATCTTCTAATTAGTATAACGTATTTACTTACACTTCCCGATCGGTGTCAAAATTCTCAAGTAACTGTTTTACACGGTTCAGGAATGCGCCACCGTGAGCCCCATCAATAATTCTATGATCGTAACTCATAGAGAGGTACATCATGTGACGAATGGCAATGACGTCGCCTTCGGGTGTTTCTCGAACGACCGGTCGCTTTTCAATCACCCCTGTACCGATAATCGCTACTTGCGGCTGATTAATAATTGGCGTACCCATCAAATTACCGACACTGCCGTAGTTGGTAAGTGTAATAGTTCCACCAACCAAGTCATCCGGATTTAAATTCTTATTCCGAGCTTTCTGTGCGAGATTATTTACTGACCTTGTAATGCCAACGAGATTTTTCTCCTGAGCCTGTTTAATGACCGGGACAATAAGCCCTCCTTTGCCACCTTCACCCAGTGCTACTGCCAAGCCAAAGTTGATATCACGCTTCAGTAAGATTTGGTCATTTTCGGTATCTACGGAACTATTTATCAATGGAAACTCACGTATAGCCTGAATTATTTTCTCAATAAAGAGAGGCGTAAAAGTAAGTTTGACCCCAGTTCGTTCCAGGAATTCAGCTTTATTTTCTTCCCTCCAGTTGACAAGCTTAGTAACATCCACCTCAGAGAAAGTAGTTACATGGGCCGAAGTCTGCTTGGATCGAACCATGTGCTCGGCAATCATCTTGCGCATGCGATCCATCTGTATGGTCTCAACATTTTCAGATGGACGCTGTATATCCAGTTCACCGGCTGAAATAGATCGTTGTTCTCCCTGTGCTGGGGCTTGTGCCTGTGCCGTCGGCTTACTAAGCCCGCCTGAGGGCTCTACTTGTGTTTGAGTTTTTCCGGCTTTGCGATCTTCCAGGTAATTCATAATGTCACTTTTGGAAACACGACCGCCTTGTCCGGACCCTTCAATGCTTTCAAGTTCTTCTTGTGAAATTCCTTCTTCTTTCGCAATAGAGCGAACCAATGGAGAATAAAACCTGCCATCACTTCCAATGCGTTGCGGCTCAGTTCCGCCGGAAGAAGCACCATTATTCATAGTAGTAGCCGCTGGCTGAGTTTCTTCTTTAGGTTGGGAGGTCGCTTCGGTTTTTGCTTCTTTTTCCTTTTTCTGAGTTTCAGAAGCAGCTGCTGTTGATACGCCAGAAGCGGCCTTGCCAGTTGCGACAATTGCGATTGTCTGCCCTACTTCAATAGTATCCCCTTCTTCAGCTAATATCTCTACAAGTGTGCCGGCTTGCGGTGATGGGACCTCCGTATCTACTTTATCAGTGGAAATTTCAAGTAATGTTTCATCCTCTTCAACTTGATCTCCAATCTTTTTTGTCCACTCTATAATCGTTCCTTCCATTACCGATTCGCCCATTTTAGGCATCTGAACTTCAATACGCTCTCCCGGCTGATCGGCTCCGGAAGATTCAGAACCATTCGAATCCTCGGTCTCAGTTTCTTTGGCTTGTACGGCTTCTTCCTGAATTTCAGCCCCCGCCTGCCCGTCTTCAGTGGAAATATCAACAGCGTCGGCGTCGGTCTCAATAACAGCTATCGCTTGCCCCACTTCAATTGTTTCTCCTTCTTCAGCTAATATCTCAATCAGGGTACCGGCCTGGGGTGAGGGTACCTCCGTATCCACCTTGTCAGTGGCTATCTCAAGGAGCGTTTCATCTTCTTCAACTTGATCACCGACTTTTTTGGTCCATTCAATGACGGTGCCTTCCATTACCGATTCGCCCATTTGGGGCATCTCTACTTCGACTCGGGCCATCGTTATTCAGATTAAATCATTTAAAATTTAAATAGAAAAATGTAACACAAAGATACGTTTTCAACGTTCATTTTACAGCTCTCAAAGATCACAATAAATGGGATTAGATCAAAATTATAACGCAAAATATGAGGTATTAGATAAGAAATTCATGATGTCTAAAAATGGATGAAAATTATTTTGTTTAAATAGTTTATTCTTCCTCACTTATTACGATAAGCTGTGATGCCTTCTATCCCAGTAATCGCCAAATTAATAATAAACAGGTTATTAAAAATATTATTCCAAATATTAAAAATAGATAATCTGAGAGAACTTTTGGCAGAAAAAGATTGGCCACCGAACCAACCTTTGCCCCTTTTTGCTCCGCCAAATTGGTTAGCGGGCAACGCCAATTATTAAATATCAAGACGGTTATTTCTACAACTATAACTCCAAAAGCCCACCAGCTTAGTCTCGTAATCTGATTAAAAACTACAGAATACAGTATGTAAACTGTACTAATAATAATCAGAAAAAATAAGAGCACATGAATCAACTTTATGTAGAAAACTGATTTTTCCATTTTAAAACACACGGGGATATGGTTCGTATTAACCAAATCAGATAGAGTAACTTCTTGATAAATTAAAAATATGAAAATTACAGCTACATCATCTGCTTGCGAGTATTAATACGTACAAGTTATTATATATGAGCTGAATAATTCTGAAGCTCCCCCGGATTACTTGGTAAAAACTCCGATTTATTAATGAAATAAAATTTTAATAAACCAATTTATTTGGAGCAATCACACATTTTTTCAACTGTGAAAAAAAGTTATTTATTTATTAATCAACAATAAAAACTGATTTTATACTATCTTTTTTTAATTTAAAAGGATTTAAAAATTAATCATCGTAATAAATTTTGAAGAAAGGGGAGTATGGCTTCGGAAGATGAACAGCCGCAGTCTTACACTATGAGGTGTAAAGTTGACTTGGAGGGGAATTGGAAAGAAGTACCGGATCGATTTTGTAAGTTGTTGGAATATTCCAGAGAGGAAATCAAACAATGTACTATCACCGATATTTTTGAGTCTTCCACTAAGGATAAAGGACCTGATCTGCTAAAAAAAATAAAAGAAGGTACCCTCCGGGAATTGGCAACGGAAAAACTTTGTACTACTAAATCGGGCCAATCAGTTTGGTTAAGTATTAATAGTGTGATGATAAGGGATAACAAGGGAGATCCTCAATACGTGGTTTGCTATGTCCATGATATTACAGACAAGAAAGAATCCCACAAAAAACAAGAACAAAGCGAACAACGATTCAGATCCCTTTTTAAGCATAACCCACATCCTGTCTACTATTTTGATTTAGAAGGACGGTTTCGAGGTGTTAATGAAAAATTAGTTGAATTTGCCGGTTTCAGTCGGGAGCAACTCTTAGGAATGAGTTATGAAAGTTTCATAGTTGAAGAGGACTTGAAACGTACTCATGAGCAATTCAAAAAGGCAGCTTCTGGCATTCCCATTGAATATGAAATTAGTGTTATCGTCAAAGAGGTTGAAAAGAAAGATATCCGGGTAACAAATTTCCCTATGTATGTCGGAGATGAAGTTAAAGGCGTGTTTGGGATACTACAGGATATTACTGAACAAAAAAGGGCCCGGCAAAGACTTAAAGAAAGCGAAGAGCGATGGGAACGGCTGATTAGGAATAATCCCCAGCCTGTCCAAATTGTACAAGATGGGAAAATCATATTTCTTAATCAGAGCGGTGCTGAATTATATGGAGCAAAATCTCCAAACGAACTTATTGGCCGACCCATTACCGAATTTAGTCATCCTGACACTGTTAGGAAGATAGAAAAACGAGAACAAAGATTGATTAAAGGGGAAGATGTTGAGCCTTCTGAACATAAAATTGTAACCCTGGATGGCACCGAAAAATATATTGAAGCACAATCTGTACCAATCAAATATAATGGCGACATAGCCATTCAGACGGTTATTCATGACTTAACCGAGCGAGAAAAAGAGGAGAAACTGGTTCGCAGTTCTTTAAAGGAGAAAGAAATACTTCTAAAGGAAATCCATCATCGGATAAAAAATAATTTAGCGGTTATTTCCGGACTTCTTGAACTACAAACTATGAATATCGAGGACGATGCTGTATTGAATGCCCTAAAAAATAGTCAGCTCAGAATTCAATCTATCGCGATGATTCATGAGAAATTATACCAATCTGAGGCCCTATCGCATATTGGTTTTGACGCTTATTTAGCTGAGCTGGTTGATGCCATCAGTGATACTTATAGCTCAACAGAACAGGATATCAAAATCTCTTTTGATGTGGAACCGGTAGCTATTGATTTGGATAAAGCTATCCCGTGCTCGCTCATTGTAAACGAAGTTCTTATTAACTGTTATAAACATGCCTTTAAAAAAAAAGACACGGGAAATATTAAAATCAACTCCGTGTTTGATGAGCCGGATTTAACTATTCAAATCAAAGACAATGGCTGTGGGCTGCCAGAAAATTTTGCAATAGGTGAGCAACAGTCGCTTGGTATGACTCTTGTCCAAACGCTGGCTAAACAACTGGATGGAAAAATAAATTTTTCTTCAAATGACGGGAATCAGGGAACTACTTTTAAACTATGTTTTGAAATATAAAAAAGTTAGTAATTACATAGTTTGTTCATACCCTTTGTTTTCTGGAAATTACAAACATTAACCCAGATGTTATTTATCATGTGAGTTAACGGAGAAAAAATCCTCAAAAAGCCAGTAAAATGCCTGATCCCAAATTCATTCCCCACACCAATTACACAGCATATCCGGTAGAAAAAATGCGCGAACGCGCCCATAATTTCTATCACCAGATGAAACGTCGAAGAACGGTACGTGATTTTTCAAATCGACCTGTACCAAGAGAAATTATTGAAGATTGTCTTCGTACGGCAGGGACAGCCCCAAATGGAGCCAACAAACAACCATGGCATTTTACTGTAGTTAGTGATTCGAAAATTAAAAAGAAAATAAGGCAGGCGGCTGAGAAGGAAGAACGGGAATTTTATGAAAACCGGGCCCCTGAGGAATGGCTCGAAGCGTTATCCCCTCTTGGGACCGATGCTAACAAACCATTCCTGGAAAAAGCACCTTACTTGATTGCCATTTTTTCAAAAAGGTACGGTCTAAAGGATAACCGGGAAAAAGAAACATTTTATTATGTTAAAGAATCCGTTGGCGTTGCTACCGGGCTGCTAATAACTGCTATCCATAATGCCGGATTAGCTTCCCTCACACATACGCCCAGCCCAATGAAATTTTTAACTGATATTCTGGATCGTCCCGAAAATGAACGGCCATTTTTGCTGTTAATTGTAGGTTATCCGGCCAAAGATGTGAAAGTTCCGGATATCACCAAGAAATCACTGAATAAGATTGTCAATTTCATATAATCCGAATGGCTAACAAGAATACTAAAAACAAAAAAGAATGGCGACGATCACTCATTGAATACCTGGTGATTGGAGGAATTATACTGCTGCTGTACAGTACCGGTTACTATGTTGAAGTGATTGGCAGGTTACAACAGCTCGTTCTATGGACGGGCCTTATTCAACCGGATTTGGAACAGCCTGTTCATAATCTACCAACAGCAAAAACCGATCTGCCTCTGGTTTCTTTTTCTGGCAAGCAAGTCAGTCTGAAACGTTTTCACGGTAAAGTGTTATTTCTAAATTTCTGGGCAACATGGTGTCCCCCCTGTGTTGCAGAAATGCCAGACATCCAATCGCTTTATAAGCACTATAAAGAAAATAAAAATATCGTTTTCCTTATGGTATCAGTGGATCAGAATCCGAAAAAAGCCCATAATTTTATTAAACGTAAAGGATTCACCTTTCCGGTATTTTTTCCGGGAGGAAGCTTACCTGAAATATTTCAAACGCAAGTTGTGCCCACAACCTTTGTTATTAATCAAAAAGGAAAGATTGTCATTCAGAGAAAAGGTATGGCAAAATATAATACCGATAGGTTTCGCACTTTTTTGGATTCTGTAATAAGCAATAATTAAATTCGTTTGACTAAAACCTGACATAGTAATGTTCGGGATGAATCATACTATAAACGATCATGGAAAACTAATTAAACCCACGTTTTGCAACCTCTTAATAATGGATTAAATTAGACGGCTGTCAAATATTTTCAACTCGATTTTAGAGCATCTCAATGTATCAATTTATTACTGTAGCAAGCGCTGCCCTGACTGCATTGCTATACTGGTTGTATCAACGCCACCAGAAAAAGAAAAAGAACTATCAGACCCTAAAAAAATCCTGGGGTAAAGAAAAAAATCGCAAATATGAATGGGATCGAATTCGACAGTATCATGATTTGGTAGAACCGCCAGAAGGTACGCCCGTTATTGATGATGATACCTGGAACGACTTGAATTTTGATGATATATTTGCGCTAATTGACCGTTCCGAAAGCGTAATGGGACAGCAAGTTTTGTTCTATATGCTACATCGGCCCACCAAAGAACTCAATACCCTTAAACAACGGGAAAAACTGATTAAGCTATTCACCGAAAAGGAGGATTTCCGCATTGACCTGCAGCTAAAGCTTCGAAAGCTTACCGGTAAACGAATGTGGAAGCTTTCCAAATTAATATTTGGTAATCTGCCTGTTATCCCAGGCTGGTTTCGAGGCTTTCTGCTGATTCCTGTCTTTGCTATTCTTTCCATCATACTGGGATTTTTTAAACCTATATTCTTCGCCGGACTTGCCGTTATACCGGTATTTAATCTGATGATTCAATATTTGTTTGGATCGAAAATCGCCAGCTACACGGCTGCACTGAGTGCCTTGAGTCCATTTTTGTCTACAAACGAGAAGATGAGTAAAGTGATCTATAACCATGATAATCCACTAAATCAATTTGGGGAAGCTTTTAGCCAAGACTGTCATCAGCTGCGGACGCTGAAAAAGCGCGTTAGCCAGTATTTGCATGAAGGGAATCCAGATGACATGACTACCATTTTTTGGGACTACCTGAACCTCTTACTCCTACTCAAAATAAATATGTTTACACTCTCTGTGGATGCTATCCGGAAAAATCAAAGGGCACTGCAGGATTTGTTTCATAAAGTTGGTTATTTAGATGCGCTAATTTCAGCGGCATCTTTTAAATTTGGAATAGAAAATCAGTGTAAACCGTCATTTCATCCATCAACAGAAGAACTGGAATATCAGCTGATGTATCATCCTTTGTTGGAGGATCCGGTACCCAATTCTATCAAAATAAATAGAAAAGGCCTTTTGATTACAGGATCCAATATGTCGGGAAAAACGACCTTCCTGAAGACACTCGGCGTGAATCAGGTTTTGGCTCAAACATTTAACTTTTGCTGTGCTCAAAAAGCAGAGATCACATTCTGTAATGTTGTTTCTTCAATGCGACGCGAAGACGATCTCTCTGAGGGAAAAAGTTTCTATCTGGGTGAAGTTGAACGAGTAAAAAAACTTATTGACCTTGCTTCACAGCAAGATGAAAATTTCTTATTTCTGTTGGATGAGATATATCGGGGTACAAATACAATTGAGCGTATTGCCGCCTCCAAAGAAGTGCTCAAATGGTTAAACCGACCGCATAGTTTCGTGCTGGCTTCCACGCACGATTTGGAACTCGTGGATTTGCTTGAGGATGAATATTCCTTCTATCATTTTGCCGAAGAAGTCGGTAACCAGGAACTGTCTTTTGATTATAAAATTAAGCCGGGACAGTCATCGACCAAAAATGCGATAAAACTACTGCGGGTGTGGGATTATCCAGCTGCAATTGTTGATAGTGCCATGGATGTATCGCACATGCTTGAAGAAGAGGGCGTTATCAACATGCACATTAACAAAAAAATTGACTAAACCAACGAGCTACACAAAGAAATTGCATTTAATTGTTGAAAATTAAAGAATCTTTGTTAAGCTTTAATAGAGTGACTTAAAATAGATACTTAAATTACTATACCGAATATTGAGAGGGAATTATATCCGGTTGCGTACAAAAATGGCTTAGATGGGGTTTGATCAAGTTGATGATTTCTCATTTTTAATGAAGGCTTATCTGGATTTTGACGGTAGATGGAAAAAAGCTTCGGCTTCTTTTTGTAGTTTTTTGGGATACTCTGAAAAAGAGTTGCTTTCCATTAAACTGAGCTATGTTTCTCATCCTGAAGATCTGGGGAAATGCCGTAAACTGTTAACGGAATCAAAGGGAACTTTTTCCAATTTTGATACCAGATTTGTTCACGAAAGCGGGAAAATTTTGTGGGCAAATGTCAAAGCAGTTACCGCTGAAGATAGGTGGGGTGACCCCAGTTATATTGAAATTTATGTGACTGATATCACCAAATATAAGAATTCAGAACCTCAGCTTGAGCAACAAATAGAATGGATCCAGCAATTTCTTAATTGGCATCACTTGGTGGAAAACTGTCCCATTCCAATCATGATTTCCATCGATGGTAATGTCAAATTTATTAATAAGTCTGGCTTACAATTATTTGGATTGGATAACGAAAATAAAATAGTAGATAAATCACTTTCCGACTTTCTCCATAACGGAAAAGAGCAACAGATCGAACGCACCTCAAACACAAAATACAAGGCATTACCTCCAACAGCAGAACAGCATATCGTCAGGTCGGGCGGAAATAAAATCTTCGTTAGAACGTATTCCGCTCCTGTCGAATATGAAGGACATAATGCAACACAAACCGTTTTGTATGATATTACTGATACCAAACAAAAACAAAAGCAGACAATTGCCGAACTCAAAGAAAAGGAGACTTTGCTCCAGGAAATTCATCACCGGATCAAAAATAATCTGGCCGTTATCTCTGGATTACTGCAACTGCAGGTCATGAATACTGAAGATACCAAGGTGCAAGAACTTCTCAGGGAAAGTCAACTTCGGGTTCAATCCATGGCACTCATTCATGAAAAGCTCTATAAATCGCTCAATCTGTCAGATATCGCTTTTGACACTTATGTCCGTGAATTAGTTGAGACTATCGTTAGTAGTTATCAACATAATAAAGAAATAGTCTTCCATTACGATTTAGATAAAATAAAGCTGGATGTTACAAAAGCTATACCGGCTGCCCTGGTCTTGAACGAATTGGTATCAAACTGCTATAAACATGCATTTACGGATCAAAAAAAGGGACATGTTAAAATAAGTATCAAAAAGGTTTCCGGTGAAATTATGCTATCCGTTTCCGATGATGGTGTAGGTCTTGCAGATAAATTTTCTTTGCAAAATCAGAAAACCCTGGGCATACAATTAATAAAAAAACTTAGTAAACAGCTTGATGGAGAAATAACATTTGAATCAATTAATGGGACGACATTTAGCTTAAATTTCCCAATTTCTTAAGAAGCTATGCAAAACGATCCGCTAGTCGGTTGATTAAATAACCACTTTCTTCCAGGGCTTGAGACGCAAATTTTCCAAAGAAATCGGTAACCCCTTCAAATTCTTTGATAAAACCTTCTTTGTCATCATTTTTGACCATCTGGGCTAATCGATCATTATGCTCAATAAAATTGAGTAATAACTCTCGGCGGTCTTCATTGGCAAATACAATATCCGCATATAGTTCAGCACTTTGGGCAAAAATCCGTCCGGTCATCATCAACTCAGCACGATAAATAGGACTCGAATAGTCAAGAATATCCTGGGGCTTCAGATCATAGGTTTTCATGAACGAGCCGTGTAATAAAGCCACAAAGTGCCGCAATCCCTGAACCATGTTCATCACATGATCATGTTTCTCCGGATCGGCTTCAATCACCCGCATCCCCCATAACTCAGATTGCTTAACCATCCATTGCGAAGCTTCGGCATCTCTCACCGGGCAAACGACCATCAATTGTTTGGACAAATTATCTACGTCAGGACCATGCATAGGGTGCATCCCAAGAACCGGTCCACTATGGGCTTCCAGCATTGCTTGGATAGAATCGGCCTTATTACTCGTAAAGTCAGCAAGAATCGTCTCCTCTTTCAATTTGGGTGCCAAACGCTCAATGACATCGATCGTAACATTGATGGGTACGGAAACAATAGCTAAATCCAGCTTAGGAGCAATCTCTTCCAGCTCATACCAATTGTGTTTATCTATTTCATGCACAAAATGTCCTGTCTGCTCAATAATTTTTGAATAGAGACTCCCCATCCCCCCCCTGGAACCAACAATAAGAATATGCTTAGACTCTTTAGTTGCACGAGGAAACTCGTTGGAGGACTGACTTGCTCGTGATGAAGCCATAATCATACGAAGAAAATCTTCAGCCCAATCGGGATCAAGATCTCGTTGTACGGCCATTTCCCGAAACTTATCCGTTTTATCATCCTCTCGCTGAGGTGCGAAAATGGGAAGCCGATTTTTTATTTTCTTTTCGATCACTTCGTTAATGATCTGTTTCCGTTCGGAGAGCAAGTCCAGCAGCTGTTGATCAATTTCATCAATACGTTTACGTTGTGGACCTAATTTCTGTTCTTCTTTTGTCATTATGCCGTTGCGTATTCTACCTGTTTTCACTTTTAAACCATCAATTTGCCACCTAGGCAAACAGATAACTTGAATATTTTCTATCAAATAACCGGACGCCAAATTCAACTATCGGGCGGAAAATTGCAAATAATTTAAAAGAAAAGATTATTATCAATTGCCCTAAAAATATGTGATTTTAATAGAATGATTAAGCATTATTTTCGTTTTATTGTAACGTAGTAGAATTATTGATCCGCAGGATTAGCAAATATTGCCTATTTTCTATTCGACAATTGTAAAACCTGCGGGTTTTAAGTTTCAATTTTTGACATTCATATGTCTCACTTTGATTTACAATCTCCCTGGCCACCGGCAGGTGATCAGCCGGAAGCCATTGAAGAACTGATAGAAGGAGTAAATAAGGGCGATAAATATCAAACCTTACTCGGTATTACAGGTTCCGGTAAAACACGAACTGTTGCTGATGTTATAGATCAGGTCGAGCGACCTACCCTGGTAATGAGCCATAATAAAACACTGGCTGCCCAACTTTATCGGGAGCTTAGTGACTTCTTTCCTGACAACCGTGTAGAATTTTTTATTTCCTATTACGACTACTATCAGCCAGAAGCCTATATCTCATCTCAGGATAAATATATCGAAAAGGACTTGTCCATTAACGACGAGATACAAAAACTACGACTGCGAGCAACCAGTTCGCTCCTTTCAGGTCGAAGGGATGTAATTATTGTATCTTCGGTAAGTTGCATTTATGGTATTGGCTCGCCTTCTGAATATGAAAAACTGATCATTACCTTAAAAGCCGGCGAGCAGATACCCCGGAATAAATTACTTTATGATTTAGTGGATCTCCACTACACACGCAACGACCGCGAGTTCAGCCGGGGCACATTTCGCGTTCGGGGCGATGTAGTGGATTTATTTCCTGCCTATGCTGAAGATGGACTTCGCATCCACTTCTGGGGCGATGAAATTGAAAAGATGGAGATTGTAGACCCCGATTCCGGCAATGTGCTGGATACTGTTCAGGAATTCAGGATCTATCCTGCATCCCACTATGTAACGACACAGGGCAGACTAGAACAAGCTATTGACCAGATCCGCGATGAACTGCACTGGCGGATTGGAGTGCTGAATGATGAAGGCAAATATCTCGAAGCCAAAAGGTTGGAACAACGTACGCTTTTTGATATTGAAATGATGCAAGAAATCGGCTATTGCTCGGGAATTGAGAACTACTCCCGTTATCTGAGTAATCGTAAACCGGGCGAACGTCCCTACTGTCTGTTTGATTATTTTCCTGATGATTTCCTACTCGTTGTGGATGAAAGCCACCAAACGGTGCCACAAATTTCGGCCATGTACGGCGGGGACCGATCTCGCAAACTTGAACTTGTGGACCATGGATTTCGTCTACCGTCTGCATTGGACAATCGGCCACTAACTTTTGAGGAATGGGAGGAAGTGACCAACCAGGCTATTTTCGTGAGTGCTACGCCCAGTGATTATGAGCTGGAAAAAAGTGGCGGCGTCTTTGTAGAACAGATTGTTCGTCCTACAGGCCTTATGGAACCTGAAATTGAAGTTCGTCCTGTCGACAATCAGATTGATGATCTTCTTGAAGAAATCCGAAAACGGGTCGAAAAGGGGCATCGTGTGCTATGTATCACCCTTACTAAACGACTCAGTGAAGAACTAAGCGAATATCTTAAGAGCGTGGGTATTTCCGCCGCCTACATGCATAGTGAACTCAATGCGATGGAGCGCGTTGAGGTACTCTACAAATACCGGCGGGGCGATTTTGATGTGCTAGTGGGAATTAACCTGTTGCGCGAAGGTATCGATATACCCGAATTGAGTTTGGTAGCCATACTCGATGCTGATAAAGAAGGTTTTCTACGCTCCGAAACTTCACTATTTCAAATCATCGGCCGTGCAGCCCGTAATGTTGAAGGCAAAGCCATCATGTATGCAGATAAGATCACCGACAGTATGCAGACGGTCATCGATGAAACGGAACGCAGACGGCGTATCCAGAGAGAATATAATGAAGAACATGGCATCACCCCGAAGACCATCGAAAAAGAACTCAAGCCGCTTGTAGATCCGGCCTTAATTTCCAATAAAAACTTTGACTTGGAGGAGCGGAACGGTAAGGATGGCGAACCCCTCGAAGTTGTAAAGGTTGCCGATGAAGGGATCAAATATAAAGCCAACCCGGCTATGAATGAGGTTACCTTTGACAGTAAAGAAGAATTTCTCGAATATCTGCAGGACTCCATGTACAATGCCGCCAAGAATATGGAATTTGAAGAAGCGGCCCGTATCCGCGATCAAATCGAACAACTAAAAAACGAATTATAACATTGCTTATAAATAGCGTGGGAATAAATCCCACGCTTAGAATTTATTAATCCAAAAAATGAGTACACTCGCGTATCTAAAAAGTTTTTTTAAGGATAAAGATGTTGCCTCCGTAACCCCTACCTCCCAATTTTGCGTCCACCACGTCTGCGAACCCATTACTTTTAATGAGGATATCACGATTGTTGAATTTGGGGCTGGAGCCGGTGTTTTTTCCAAATATTTGCTCGAACATATGACGCCCGATTCCAAGCTATATCTTTTCGAGACAAATGATCTGTTGTTTAATAAGTTGAAGAAAGAAATACAGGATTTCCGAGCTTCATTTTACGACCAGAGTGTAGAATTCGTTAATGAACTCTTACCCAACGATGAGATTGGCAAGGTGGATTATATTATTTCGGGGATCCCTTTCTCATTTCTGGATGACGAAACCAAAACTTCCATCCTGGATCAAAGCTATAACCTTCTTCATAAAGGCGGCAAATTTCTTGCTTACCAGACATCCGGGCACCTGAAAACCCCCTTAAAAACTACCTTCGGGAATGTACTCACCGACTGGGAATGGAAAAACATCCCTCCTATGACGGTGTACCAGGCGGAGAAAGAGTGAAAAAAAATAATTTAATAAGAATGCAACTTTTCGATTACACTTGACAATAGGGTGCTACTGGATAATTACTATAGACTATTTGCAGTGAAGCAACCAGAAAGCCAATTCCCAAAAGAAGTGCCAACAATAAAAAAGTCATTCTATCTACTATTGCGAGACAGAATGACTTTAAATTTCAAGTTCGCAGCTTTTTAAAAGACAGAAATTAACGCAAGAGGATTACTCTTCTTCGTCAGCGGAGGCTTGCACTTTGCTATTTGCAGCCGCTTTCTCCTCTGCCTGTTTGTTGATTTGACGAACATTATCCTGGTTCTGATCTTTTTCCTTAATCCGAGCCGCTTTCCCTTGTCGCTCACGCAGGTAATAAAGCTTGGCTCGCTTGATATCGCCCTGCTTCTTCAGCTCAATTTTGGCAATAAAAGGAGAATAAAGCGGAAAAATACGCTCAACACCAATGTTACCGGCCGAGATCTTACGAACGATGAAGGTCTGATTGGCACCCGACCCGCGACGAGAGATTACAAGCCCTTCAAACTGCTGAATACGCTCTTTATCTCCTTCACGAACCCGATAGTGCACATTTACCGTATCACCGGTTTTAAAATCGGGATACTCGTCTTTTACTAGTGTTTGTTCTGCTAATTTTAACTTATCCATAATTGATCCTTGCTACTGTTCATTTCGAAATTTTTCATAAATATCAGGACGTACTTGCTTGGTACGCTCCAGCGATTTGTTCAATCGCCATTCTTTCACTTTTTGATGATTGCCTGATCGCAACACCTTTGGCACTTCCATCCCTCTGAATGAAGCGGGACGTGTATAAACCGGACCTTCCAGTAAATCGTTTTGGAAAGAATCCGTCAGTGCACTTTCGGAGTCGCCCAGAGCCCCGGGCAACAGCCTCACGATGGAATCGACCATCACAAGCGCCGGGAGTTCGCCACCGGACAGCACATAATCGCCAATGCTGTACTCTTTTGTAATCAAAGCATCTCGCACACGCTGATCGATACCTTTATAATGACCGCATAAAAATATCAGGTTTTCAGTGATAGAAAGCCGATTTGCACTTTCCTGCTCAAACGACTCGCCATCCGGTGCGGTGAAGATGATTTCATCATACTCCCGCTGGCTTTTCAAATGCTCAATACAAGAGAAAATCGGCTGGGGCGTTAGCACCATACCAGCTCCTCCACCATACGGATAATCATCTACCTTATTGTGCTTGTCTTCGGTGAAATCGTGCAGGTCGTGAACATGGATTTCCACCAGCTCGTCATCCCGGGCATGGCCCACGATGCTATGCTTTAGCGGGCTTTCCAGCAGCTGCGGTACGGCCGATATAATATCAATGCGCATTATTTACAAACCTCTCAGTTGATCCAAATTTTTGCATTGAATTCTTTCTGCTTCTTTATCGATACCGTTTACATATTCATCCACCAGCGGGATAAGCAGCTGTTCCTGTTCGTTAATAAGAACCTGCAGAATAGGATGCGCCGGATTTTCTATCACAGCCTTTACTGAGCCGACGGGATTACCATCTACCCAAATTTCAAAAGCTGTGAAATCAATCGATGCACCATTCTGGGTTACCAGACTTTCTACCATTTCGCGGTCTGCAAAGACCGCGAAATGCTTCAGCCTTTCGGCTTGCGTACGATCAGTCACGTGCTCAAATTTTACAAAGAACGAAAGTCGGTTATTTTTTTCCTGTACCCGAACCGACTCAACTCGGGCGGGGAGTAACTCCCCCCTGGCATTCTCAATTCGTACCAGGTCAAGCGTATCAAAAAGTGTTGGAGCGTAAACCTCGGGGATGATTAACACATCTCCCGCTACGCCGTGCGACCGGGCAATATAGCCGATCTGTATATACTGGTTTTCAACAGGTTCCAGCATTTGCCTATCCAGGCAGCCTCCACTTTTAAAGTGGAGTCCACCTCAGTTACTAATTATTTTCTTTTTTGTCTTCCAAAGCACGCTGAACGGTTACCCGATCTTCGTCTTCAGTGACAAAACCTTCGAGGTCTTCCAGAGGTGTGTTTTCGATATGCTCAATAGCTTCTTTAGCCAACATATCGGTAGAAGTTTGACCTTCGGCTTCTTCTGCTACTTCTTCATCGGCCTCAGCTTTAGCCTCTTCTTCTGTTTCCTCTTCGGTCTCCGCCTCGTCCGTTTCTTCTTTAGCTTCCACCTCTTCCTCTGCAGCTTCCTTATCTTCTTCAGACTCTTCGTCTTGTGCTTCAGCCGCTTCTTCAGATTCGTCAGCAGTTTCGACCTCTTCAGTCTCTTCAACTTCTGCCGTTTCTTCCTCAGCCTCTGCTGTTTCAGCTTCCTCTGTTACTTCTTCATCGGCCCCAGCTTTAGCCTCTTCTTCTGTTTCCTCTTCTTCCTCAGAGGCCAGCGCTTCCTGCTTGGCTTTCTCCCTGGCGGCTTCTTCAGCTTTCTTCTTAAGCTGCTTTTGGAATTCTTTTTCTTCGGCTTCCAGCAATGCTTTCTGACGCTCTTTGCGGCTAGGAACATCTTCTTCCTTTTCCGCACGTTTCTCGCGCCATTCAGTAAGTGCTTCTTCAATTTCTTCGTCCGACTTGCCCCATCGAATCAAGTGCATCTCATACATAATGCCTTGGTTCTTAAAAATAGAACGAACGGTATCCGAAGGCTGCGCACCTTTCTTCAACCAATACAAGGCACGATCTCTATCCAGATCCAGCTGATTTTTTGGGGTTATATTATCGAAACGACCGAGATCCTCAATGATCCGTCCATCTCTGGGTTTGCGGTTATCCGCCACAACAATGTGATGGATCGGTCGCTTTCGTCGACCTCTACGTTGTAATCTAATTCTTAACAATGAATTATCTCCTTAGTTATAACTTTAATTTGCGTTGATTTCTATAGAGGATATTGTCGGAATCTTGCGCAATTTTATGGTTTCGTGTTGAAACCGAGAACATCAGAGTTGGCTAAAAACTCCAGCATTCTATACTCTTAAAATCAAAAAATTCAATATATCACCCATTCGACCACTTAAAAATTCAAATTAGCCAAACGGTAAATTACCTTTCATTCCCTTCATGCCTTGCATCATCTTACCAATTTTGCCCATACCTGAAAACGACTTCATCATCTTCTTCATCTGATCAAACTGCTTGATCAGGTTATTGATGTCCTGAACACGCGTTCCGGAACCTTTGGCAATACGCCGGCGGCGACTGGCATTCAGGATATCCGGATTATGTTTCTCCTCCGGAGTCATCGAGCAAATAATAGCTTCAATAGGCTTGAACGAATCTTCGTTAATTTCGGTATCGGCATCCTGTAGCGCCTTTCCGGCCCCGGGAATCATACCAACTAAATCAGAAATATTTCCCATACCTTTCACCTGCTGAAGCTGCTTATAGAAATCATTCAGATCAAAACTGTCTGACTTTATTTTCTTTTGCAGCTTCTGGGCTTCTTTTTCATCAAACTCTTTCTGGGCTTTCTCAACGAGAGATACGACATCACCCATCCCCAGGATGCGTTGTGCCATCCGGTCGGGATAGAAGGGAGAAAGAGCATCCAGCTTTTCGCCGGTGCTTACAAACTTGATCGGTTTTTGGACCACATTCTTAATCGAAAGGGCCGCCCCGCCGCGGGTGTCACCGTCAAGCTTGGTTAAAACAACACCATCGTAATTAATAACTTCATTAAATTCTTTAGCTGTATTCACAGCATCTTGTCCCGTCATAGAATCAACAATAAACAATGTTTCATCCGGCTGAACTGCTTCTTTAATCTCAGCCACTTCGTTCATCATTTTTTCATCGACATGCATGCGCCCGGCCGTATCAATAATTACGGTGTCGAGCGCCAGGCTTTTTGCCATCGAAACGGCTTCTTTCGCAACGCGGACGGCATCTTTCTGTTCGATGGAATACACCGGAACATCAATAGTACCAGCCAGCGTCTTTAGCTGATCAATAGCCGCCGGACGATAAACGTCGGCCGCAGCTAAAATCGGGTTACGATTATTCTCCTGTTTCAGATAACGAGCCAGCTTTGCACTGAAGGTCGTTTTACCAGAACCTTGCAGACCAGCAATCAGAATCACCGTCGGCGGGGTATGTGCAACAGATAAATCCACACGCTCCTGCCCGAGAATCTTTGTCAGCTCATCATGCACAACTTTGGTAAACTGCTGACCGGGATTGACGGCATTCAATACATCTTCACCCATGGCCCGTTCTTTCACTTCATTTGTGAACGCTTTAGCAACATCGTAATTCACATCCGCATCCAGCAGAGCACGACGTATTTCCCTCACCGTCTCGGCAATGTTGACGTCGGTAATCTTAGATTCACCCTTCAACTTCTGAAAGGCGCTATCTAATTTTGATGAGAGATCCTGAAACATGAGTTAGTTATTAGATTTCGTATCGTAATATAATTAACCCGATTTATAGTATCGGGACAAAGTTCCGCAAAATAAGGACATTTTTCTGCCTTATCAACAGAATTATTACTTATAAAAATATAAGTGACCTAAAACACAACGATTTAAAATTCTTCAATCAATAAAAAACGGGCTAAGCCGGGAACAAACAAAGCAGAATACCCTATAAAAACGTGGTTAAAAAGAAATGAAAATACACTTGGGTTATGATCTCACTTTCTTCAATCGTCAAAAAGATGGCAAGCTATGGTCTGATTTTAAGCTCATTATGTCTGACAATCTCTTGTGCAAGTTCGAAACCACCTACCGAGCAAGTGGCAAGGACAGAGGCCGCTATTAATCAAGCAAATCAGGTTGGTGCCCAAGACTACGCCCCCCTACAACTGAGAAACGCACGTAAAAAATTGACACAGGCCAAAAGCCTTATTCAACACAAAAAATATGATGAGGCCAAGCGTATGGCAGAACGGGCAAAAGTAGACGCCGAACTTGCCGAGGAAACTTCACTCTCTAAAAAGGCGCAGGATGCTGTTAAACAATTGAAAGAAAGTATCAAAATACTGAAACAGGAAATTCAGGAAAAACAACAAAATCAGTAAGCTTATGCAATTTCGAAAGCTAGCTTTTTTGGTCATTCTATTTTCGGGTTTAATAGTTGGATGTGGTGGTACGCCTGATAAAAACCCCCTTTTGGAAGAGGCCAAAACCAACTACCAAAAAGCAGAAAATGATACTCTTATAGTCAGCAAAGCTCCGGTGGCTTTAAAAGAAGCGGAAGAAGAATTGGAAAAGAGCGAGCAACTTTGGTCGGATGGCGCTGACAAAGAGATGGTAAGTCACCATGCATATATTGCTAAACAAAAAGTTGCTATCGCAAAAGAAACAGCCCAATTAAATGCTGCACAGGATGAAGTAAAACGTGCGGAAACACAACGGCAAAAAGTTCTTATTCAGGCCCGTAAAGCAGAAGCCCAGGCCGCCGAAAAACGAGCCAAAAAGGCCTTATCTGAAGCTCAAAAGGAGCGACAAAGAGCACAGGAATTGGCAAAACAAGTGAATCAGCTTCAAGCACAGCAAACCCAACGTGGTTTGGTATTAACGCTTGGCGATGTGTTATTTGATTTTGATAAAGCCTCTCTTAAACCCGGCGGGGAACAAGCCGTAAATAAGTTAGCCCAATTTTTGAAAGAATATCCCAAACGGAACGTCATGATCGAAGGATACACGGATAACATCGGTTCGGCGACTTACAACAAACAACTTTCTCGCCGGCGGGCCAATTCTGTTCAACAAGCATTGATGGATCGGGGTATCAGTTCAAACCGAATTCAAATTCGCGGGTATGGAGAGCAATATCCTGTTGCGACAAACAGCTCCGAAGCTGGACGTCAACGCAATCGCCGAGTAGAAGTCGTCATTTCTGATAAGAATGGCAATATTAAGGAACGGTCTTCTTGATTGGGAATCATTCTACTAGAAATACCGAGCTATTGAATAAGAAATGTCGAATAAAGAATTAACCCTCGACTTTCAAAAGTTCCTTCTTCGTTATTCTGCGATACCCCTTGTTGAAAATTTTTTGGATTAGATACTGTCAGATCCCATTTGCAATCTCTTTGTAATGGTCGTTTTTTGATTATGTTTTATTATCTTCCCGCAAAGAAATGAATGCTAAGAAATTGAGGAATAATATTTATGGGTGATCAAAAAGGATATGGATTACTAAAAGGTAAAAAGGGATTGATTTTCGGTGCACTCGACGACCGTAGTATCGCATGGCGTATAGCTTTGGCCTGCCAACGCGAAGGCGCAGATTTTTCGCTGTCCAATGCACCGGTAGCCCTTCGTTTCGGTTCTCTGGATGAACTGGCTGAAGAAACAGGCTCCAAGATTTTTCCCTGTGATGTTACCAAAGAGGAGGACGTGCAGGAATTAATGGAAAACGTTAAAGAGGAGCACGGTAAGATTGATTTTATTCTCCATGCCATCGGGATGTCGCCGAATGTTCGCAAGAATAAGGATTATGAGGCATTAAATTATCAGTGGATGCAACAAACCCTGGATATTTCCTCTATTTCCCTGCATAAAGTTATTCATTTTGCAGATGAGATTGATCTGCTCAACAATGGCGCTAGCATTATTGCCCTCTCCTATATCGGTGCTCAGCGTATCTTTTCCAAATATGGGGATATGAATGATGCTAAAGCTCTATTGGAGAGCATCGCCCGGAATTACGGGAGCCGTCTGGCCGATCGGGGAATCCGCGTGAATACCATTTCTCAGGCGCCTACCAAAACATCAGCCGGAAGTGGAATTAAAGGATTTGACGGTATGTATACTTTTGCCGATAAGCTGGCCCCACTGGGCAATCCTACTGCCGATGAGTGCGCTGATTATTGCGTCACACTATTTTCCGACCTTACACGAAAAGTGACTATGCAGAATCTCTATCATGATGGGGGATTTGTCGCGGCTGGTATCAATGAAGAAATGATTAATGATCTGGCTAACCTCTACGCCGATGAAGAAGGTGAAGAGTAAAACGAACCTTTAATATAAATGAGCTGCAAGGCGGGCATGTTGCCCGCCTTTTTTTATGATTATAGCATCGGGCAGGATAACCAATCTACTTGGCGTTTTACAATATCATGGCAGATAGATCTCCCACCGAATTACACATTTTAATGTTTACGCTAAAAGTGGTTAATTAATAATGGCTATTAATTAACAATAAAATAGTATTATCATGAAACGCTTGGCGTCCCTGTTCTGCTTATTGATTTCTATAACTTCCTTGTCCTTGGCTCAGGATCTCCCCACCATTGCTGCTAAAACTAAGGGCATGGAAAAACATGACGGCTTTTTCACTTATTATCGGGATAAGGATGCGGGAAAAATTTGGTTGGAAATCGACCAGTTTAACAAAAAGATTCTGTATATCAATTCCCTGACACACGGTATTGGCTCGAATGATATCGGACTCGACCGCAACCAGATTGGCGACACACGCATTATCTATTTCGAACGTCGCGGCCCCAAAATATTGATGGTGCAACCCAATTATTCTTTCCGGGCTACTTCCAATAACCTTAAAGAACAACAGTCGGTGCATGATGCCTTTGCCACCTCAATCTTGTGGGGATTCAAAGTAGCTGCCGAACAAAATGGACACGTACTCGTAGATATGACAAACTTTTTGCTGCGAGATGCCCAACATGTCTCTGAGCGGTTAAAACAGATGAACCAGGGTGATTATCATGTGGATGATTCCCGCTCTGCTATCTATCCCGACGGAACGATGGATTTTCCTGAAAATTCAGAGTTTGAGGCTACACTAACCTTTACCGGTAATAATCCCGGGAGTGATGTGCGTTCGGTTACTCCTACACCTGAAGCTATATCTGTACGCCAGCATCATTCTTTTGTGCAATTGCCCGACGATAATTTTCGGCGTAGAGAATTTGATCCTCGTGCCGGATATTTCAGTGTTACTTATAAGGATTACAGCTCCCCTATCGGTAGTCCGCTCACCAAACGATATATTATCCGACATCGACTCAAGAAAAAGTATCCCGATTCAACAATGAGTCCTCCCGTTAAACCTATTGTTTATTATGTGGATCCCGGCATCCCTCAACCCATCCGAAATGCGCTAATGGAAGGAGCAAGCTGGTGGAAACAAGCATTTGAAGCTGCCGGATATAAAAATGCATTTCAGGTTAAAGTCTTACCCGATAGTGCTAATCCCATGGATGTTCGCTATAATATGATTAACTGGGTACACCGGTCAACACGGGGCTGGTCGTATGGTACATCGGTGGTAGATCCCCGGACAGGAGAAATCATCAAAGGGCATGTTTTACTGGGGTCGCTACGGGTGCGACAGGATTTCTTGATTGCCGAAGGCTTGCTTTCTCCCTATAAAAAGGGAAATAATTTTGCTCAAAATAGTCCCATGCTGCAGATGGCATTGGCTCGGATTCGTCAACTTGCTGCTCATGAAGTCGGTCACACGCTGGGGCTTGCTCACAACTTTGCTGCCAGCACAAACGGTCGGGCTTCGGTCATGGACTATCCGGCACCCAAAGTAAAAATTACTCCCGACAGCACGCTGGATCTCTCAGATGCTTATGATACTGGCATTGGTGAATGGGATAAAGTAGCAATTAAATATGGCTATGAAGATCTTACGAATGTACCGAATAAAAAAGCGGCCCTGGATAGTATTATTACCAATGCCATACACCGCGGACTTCGGTTTATTTCGGATGCGGATGCTCGTCCCGAGGGCAGCGCCCATCCCAAAGCACATTTATGGGATAACGGAAACGATCCTATTGCTCAACTACATCATGTGATGGCCGTTCGCAAGATCGCCTTGCAACAGTTTTCCGACTCAAATATTCCACAAGGTACGCCAATGGCCAAACTTGAAGACGTGTTAGTACCAATTTATTTATATCATCGCTACCAGATTCAAGCTACGGCTAAACTTATCGGCGGATTAAACTATAGCTATAATGTTCGCGGCGGGCCACAACCAAGCCCCAAACCAGTTGCTGACTCCTTACAACGCGCCGCATTGAATGCTATGCTGCAAACGCTTACGCCCCAAGCATTGAATATGCCGGATACAATCAAAAAACTAATTCCCCCAAGACCGCTGGGCTATCACAACTCAAGAGAATTATTTAAAAGCCATACCGACCCCGCTTTTGATCCCGTGGGAGCAGCCGAAACTGCTGCCTCCATGACTGCCAACTTGTTATTCAATAGAAACCGGGCTGCTCGACTTGTACAAGCAAAAGCAAAAGATTCTTCAAATTTGGGACTCGGTGAAATGCTGGATACGATCATCCATCGAACATGGCAGGCGCCTATAAAAGATGGCTTCGAAGGGGCTATCCAAAATACCGTGAATTATGTTGTGCTTATCAAAATGATGCATCTGGCATCAGATGATAAGGCTTCTTCGCAGGTTCGGGCTGTCACGAATCTAAAACTGGAAAAACTGCGTGAATGGATGAAGAACGAAGCAGAAAATCATGCCAAGAAGGAGCAACGAATTGCCTCCTTATTATACGGATATCGCATTCTGCAACATTTTAAAGATGAAGGGAAAATGTTTAAGCCCACCCCACCGCTGCCTTCTCCACCGGGTTCACCTATTGGAAGTGGCAATATTTCTCGCCTACAATGTAATTATTGAATAATTTAAGCAGGTTCATGATCTTAAATAGCGTCAAACTGATATTATGCTTTCGGCAGAGGAACTTTTAAATGCATATGCCAATGGGATTTTTCCCATGGCTGACTCCAGGGATGATCCTAATGCCAAATGGTACACTTCCCGAAAGCGGGGGATCATTCCTTTAAATAAGTTTCACGTTTCATCAAACGTGCAGCGCATTATACGGAATAACCATTATCACGTTAAGTTTGATTATAATTTCCGACAAGTTATGGAAGCATGTGCCGACCGCAAATCCACATGGATTTCGCAGGAAATTATTGACTCTTACTGTCGGCTTCACCAAAAAGGATACGCTCATTCAGTAAGTATCTATAATAAAAAATGGGAACTTGTCGGTGGTCAATATGGGGTGTCGCTACAGGCGGCATTTTTCGGGGAATCCATGTTCGGCTGGGCTAAAGAGGCTTCCAAAGTGGCCCTCTACTGGACACATCAAGCACTCAGACAAGGAGGTTTTAAACTTTGGGATACCCAATTTTGGACCAACCATCTTTCACAATTTGGCTGCATCGAAATCCCGGCTGAAGATTACGACCAAAGGCTTAAATTTGCCCTCCAAAAAGAAGCCACTTTTCGACCCGTTGAGGTAACTTAGGAAAACACCAATAGTTCGATTACAGTTTTAAAAAAACGTTATATCGAAACCACTTTGATTTACAATTCGCTCCCTTTAACAAACAATCTTTCCAAACAGGCACCTTTAAAATGATAGATCCAAAAATCGGGATTTGAAGCATTTATAACAGCAAAATCGGCAGACTTACCCTTCTCGAGGGAACCTAACGTTCCATCTCTACGAATAGCTTTAGCAGCGTATATTGTTGCTGCCTTTAGGGCCTCTTTGGGCGACAATCGTCCATGGTTACAAGCCAGCATCATGGCCAGCGGCAAATTATAGGTAGGCGCCGAACCGGGATTAAAATCCGTGGCCACAGCTACTTGCACCCCTCTTTCTATTAACTTGCGACAATTCAATGGCTTCTGCTGTGTATATAACGAGGCCAATGGCAATGTAACGGCTATCACGCCCTCTTGTGCAATTCCTTCAATGCCGATATCCGAAATTTTTTCCAGATGATCCGCACTTGCAGCGCCCACTTCGGCAGCCAGTTCAGCACCGCCATATGATGTCAGCTGATCGGCATGCAATTTCGGCGTTAGCCCCGCTTCTTTTGCGGCCATCAAAATGCGGCGTGATTCTTCCACGTCAAAACCAGTATCCTCTGTAAAAACATCGCAAAATTCAGCCAATTCAAGTTCTGCAATAACCGGGATCATCTCTTTAATGATTAGTTCAATATATCCTTCCCGGTCATTCTTGAATTCCGGAGGAATCGTATGAGCACCCAGAAACGTAGAAACGATATGCACTGGCTGAGTGCTGGCCAGCCTTTTGTACACACGCAATATCTTCAGTTCTTCTTTCAGCGCCAGCCCATATCCACTTTTACATTCTACGGTTGTCATACCGAGCTTAGTCATTTCTTTTAAAAATCCCGATGCCCTTTCATAAAGCTCATCTTCGGTAGCTTCACGCGTAGCCTTCACTGTAGACAGGATTCCTCCACCGGCCTTTGCAATTTCCAGGTAGCTTTTATCCTGAAGGCGCATGACAAACTCCTCCGCCCGCCAGCCGCCAAAAGCCAAATGGGTATGACAATCCACCAATCCCGGGATCACCATGTTACCATTGGCATTAAAGAATTTCTCATCAGCATACTTATCCGGCAGATTCGCTTCTCGTCCTACCCACTGAATGATATCATTTTGCCAGGCGACTGCTGCATCTTCTATAGGATGGATCTCGTTCTGCGCCCCTATATCCTGACAGGTCGCTAAATAACCGATGTTTTTTAATACAGGCATTACCCTCCTTCCTGTAAACAGGGAAAGATCGTTTGTTTTAGTAGATTTAAAATCTTTTTATTAGCCAATTTGATAAAAGCTAATTCTTCATACCATTTCTATCAACTCTTCTTCTACGGCCTTTACCATATTCCTGCCCCGCAACAAATCCACAGCCTTATTGATATCATCCTTAAAATAATGATCTACGTTGGAATGAGGAATATGCTCACGAATAAATTCATGGGCAATTTCTACACCACGGCCAGGCTTTAAAGGCTTGCGAAAATCGAGTGCCTGTGCTGCTGTAAAAAGCTCAATAGCCAAAACCTGTTCTACGTTTTCAAATACTTCCAACAGCTTCAAAGCACTGATACTACCCATACTCACATGATCCTCCTGTCCCAGGCTCGTAGGAATGGAATCGACAGATGAAGGGTGACTCAATACCTTATTCTCCGAAACAAGTGCAGCAGCGGTGTACTGTGGAATCATAAAGCCGGAATTAATGCCAGTCTCTTCCATCAGTAATTCGGGCAATCCATCGTGCCCTTCCAGTAATAAATACGTTCTTCGCTCGGAAATGCTGGCGAATTCTGAAAGGGCAATCTTGGCATGATCCAAAGCCAATGCCAAAGGCTCTCCGTGAAAATTACCGCCACTAATAATATCTCCATTTTCAAAAACCAGCGGATTATCCGTCACTGAATTAAGCTCGGTTTCAATCACTTTTCGACAATATCGAAGTCCATCACGAGCAGCACCATGAACCTGTGGTACGCATCGCAAACAGTACGGGTCTTGCACTTTCCCACAGTTTCGATGGGATTCCAGAATCTCACTTTGTACCAGTAAATCCCGCACATTCCGGGCAACTTCCTGCTGTCCTGTATGGGGACGTATTTCATGGATCCGCTCATCAAACGGCTTGATGCTGCCCTGTAATGCTTCGAGGCTCATCGCTGCGATCAAATCCGCCTCTTTCATCAGACTCAGCGATTTTTCCAGCACATAGGCACCATAAGCACTCATCAACTGGGTCCCATTAATCAACGACAATCCATCTTTCGGCTGCAATTCTATCGGCTCCAGGTTATGCTGCTTTAATACCTTTTTAGCTGGCAAGACGTCTGTCCCCTCGGTATTCCAGAAATAACCAAGTCCCAATAGCGGCAGCGACATATGCGCCAATGGTGCCAGATCACCAGAAGCGCCAACACTTCCCTTCTCAGGCATAGCTGGTATTAGATCATGATCCGCGAAGTAAATCAGGCGATCAAATGTCTTTTCAGAAATGCCCGAATTACCTAATCCCAGAGAGTGGATCTTGAGTTGCAGCATCAGTCGCGCTATGTCTTTTGGGATAAGATCTCCAACCCCCACCGAATGTGATAATATCAAATTCCGTTGCAGCTGCTTAAGTTCTTTACCATCCACTCGCTTATTAGCTAAGGCTCCAAAGCCGGTGTTGATACCATACATTGGTTCATCCCGGTTCAAAGCTTCTTCAACAATAGCCCGGGAACTGGTTACTGAGGACCTATCTTTTTTTAGTAATTCTATACTTTTGAATATATCGGAGTATAATCGTCGGATGCTGATCGTCACGGCGCTCATATATTTTAAATATCAAGTTTTTATTAAATGCAAGATAGAATAATAGGACCTCTCATAAAACTATAGACCAAATCATACAAATGGATCTTCTGCTCCTGATATTAGATTAGTAAGCTATCAAACTTAATACTGCAAAAAAATTATCAATATCGGAACGATATATAGAGAAGTAGCATAAAATTTCTTATATCAATAAAAAACAATGTAATAAGGTATGTCGGATCAAAACAAAGATGATTTACAGGCCAGGATTGATCGCCTAGAACAAAAGGTAGAGGCATTGGAGCAGCGCCTGGAACGACAGAATCATCAAAATCCGGTGAGCTCTATTGCCGAATCAACAAAAGAGCAAACTGTAGATGAGTCTGTTTTTCGAAAATCTTCTTGGAAAACAGGCGATTTTCAGCCTGGCGAACAGTGGCTCAACCGCATTGGTATTGGATTGCTGCTTATTGGCATTGCATTCTTATTCAAGTATTCCATTGACCAGGGATGGCTAATACCGCCCCTTCGCAGTGCCATCGGCCTGGGTATTGGGTTAGTATTATTTGTAAGTGGCATGCAAATGCGAAAAGAAGTTACCCCAATGAAACAGATAATGCTGGGCGGTGGAATTGCCACGTTTTATATCACCGGTTTTGCCACCTTTCAGCTTTATTCATTTCTCCCCGGATTGATTATCTGGCCTTTTATGATTGTCGTCACGCTGTTGTCATTATCCCTGTCCCTGCAACAGGATGAAGCCATACTTTCCGTTATAGGTACGCTTGGTGCCTTGGGCACCCCTTTCATGTTATATACTGGCAGTGGTAGTGTGGTCATGTTAATCTTTTATACCGCACTGGTGCTAGCGGCAACCAGCATTGTCTATCTCTTCAAGGGATGGACAGCGTTGTTATGGAGCATCACAGTGGGTGGTTTTGTGGTCATGTGCGTGGGAGTCGTTAATACGGTTCTAGGTACTGATGGAACCACGCTGACAGAACAATGGGCTTTAATGATTGGAACAGGGATTTGGGTCATATCTTCTTGGTTCCTGGCAACCGGACGTGCAGTACTTTCAACGCATAGTCCCGCCAAATGGCCAGATTCCGCGATGCTGCTTGAAAATGATAGTCTTGATCCCAATACGACCTACAATCCTACGTCTACAGTACATATTTTGGTATTTTTAGTTCCCCTGCTGGTAATCCCCCTCACGCTGGGGATCTGGAATCTTTCGATGACTGGTGCTGGAGATACCGCATTTGTTTTTGCGGGAATCGGTGCCTTAGGATACGTAGCCTTACAAAAAGAAGACATCCCGGCTTTAGCATCTACACATATTTTTATGGCTTTAGTGATGCTGACTATTGGTTTTGTGTTACTGCTTGAAGGAAATGTCTTATTCACCGTTCTGGCAGGCGAGGCGGTTGCACTTCGCTATATTGCGTATCAGACTAATGATGAAAAAGTGGATATAAGTGCACATATACTGTTTGGCATTGTTGTCCTTTGGCTAATCAATATAATGCAATTAACGCTGGGAAGTTCATCCACCGCTTTAAGCCTAGACGGCTTTACTCAATTGGCATTTATTGCAGCCGGTGGATTACTGCTTCCATTGTGGCTTGAAAAATCAGATATTCGCCTGGTTTATAAGGTACTTTGTCACATGTTATTTTTAGCATGGATTTTCCTGGCTGTTTCTACCCTGGAAAATGGTCAGGCTTGGGTTACAGTGAGTTGGGGCGCATATGGAGTATCACTGCTGGTGCTGGGATTTATTCAATATGGGAGACGTATCCGACTGGCAGGCATGACTACAATTTTTTTGGTCGTAGGAAAGTTATTTCTAGTAGACCTATCCCAGCTGCAAGCCATCTGGCGAATCCTGTTGTTTATGGGATTTGGTGCTATCTTCCTATTTCTTGGCTATTATTGGCAGCAAAAATCCAGAGAAGAAATCAGGAAGTAAAGAATAGTGATAATTAAAAAATGATGTTACTTTTCTTACTGAAATTAATCTCATAAAACTCAGACATTCGTCATAAGAATCATCAAAATACCATGAATATTAAAAAAACATTGCTTTTCACGTTCATTCTGGCAGTTACCGGATGTACATCTCCTATCGAGAAAGCCGCCCAGACCATCACTAAACAAAGTTTGATGGAACCGATTAAGACCTTGTCATCTGACGAATTCCAGGGACGAGGTACCGGAACAACCGGAGAAGAAAAAACGGTAACATATCTTGTGAATCAGTTCAAAAAATATGGAATCCGGGGTGGAATGCCCGACAGCAGTTATGTGCAAGATGTACCCTTAATTGGTCAGAAGACATCGAATGATGCTAAAATCCGCATTACAAAAGACGGTAAGACCATTGACACCTTTAATTATTATTCGGATTTCATGGCTTGGCCCAGTAATCTGAAAGAAAAAGTTTCCATACGTAATGCTCCACTGCTTTATGTAGGATATGGGATCCAGGCTCCCGAAGAAAATTGGGATGATTTTAAGGGGACTGACGTAAAGGGGAAAATTCTAGTAGTAAAAAATGACGATCCAAGTGATGATCCTGACTTGTTTGGAGGGAAGACCCGGTTGTACTATGGCCGATATGATTATAAATACGAAAAGGCACGTGAATTGGGGGCCGCCGGGGTGCTTATCATTCATACCACCCCTACAGCCGGCTACGACTGGAATGTAGTAGCCAATAGCTGGAACCGGGAACGGTTTTACCTGCGGGATAATAATGCGATGAAAAATTCGCCCACACAGTTTAATGGCTGGCTGACAAAATCGGCAAGTGAAGCGCTCTTTGAAAGTGCAGGACTAAATCTTAAAAAACAACTTGATGCCGCTGAAAGCCGTTCATTTAAGCCCGTTCCCCTGCAGGGACTACGGCTGAACATCGATCTTTCGGCAGCGTATCAAAAGAAAGATGCCAAAAATGTACTTGCTGTCATTGATGGTCGAAATAACAGGCTCCAGGATGAATATATGATGTTTACGGCACATCATGACCATTTAGGAATTACACAACCTGTAAAAGGTGACTCAATCAACAATGGTGCACTCGATAATGCTTCTGGCGTGAGTGCCCTGCTGAATATGGCGCGTTCCTACAAAAAGCTTGAACCTCAACTTAAAAGGAATGTTTTATTTTTGGTCGTCGGTGCCGAAGAAGTGGGACTACTGGGATCTAAATACTGGGCGAATCATCCTACAGCCCCACTTACAAAGATAACAGCTGATATTAATTTGGACGGAATGAATGTATATGGCAAGACCAAGGATTTAGTGCTCATCGGATACGGTCGTAACAGTATTAGCAATGTAATTGAGAAAGTTGCCCAAGAACGTGGACGACAGATCAAACCTGACCCTCATCCGGAGAGAGGATATTTCTATCGTTCTGATCATTTCTCACTAGCAAAAAAAGGTATACCAGCCATTTTACCGGATCGCGGTACAGAATTTATAGACAAACCTGAAGGATATTCTGCCCTGGTTGACAGTCTTCAAGATGCCAATTACCATACAGTTAATGATGAAGTGAATAAATATTGGGATCTTAGTGGCATGGTTCAGGATGTTCGCTTACTTTTTAGCGCTGGTTATCTTATAATCAACCAACAAGAAATGCAAAAATGGAAAGAAGGCGATGAATTTAAACAAATTCGGTTAAATATGATCGAAAAGGCCGAAAAGAATAAGAAGATGTAAAATCTAAGAACACAAGAATCGTTATAAAAAAGCATGTTTCAACCAAACAAAAAATCTTATGAAAAAAATATTTTCTCTACTGCTTGCTATTACACTTTTGACAGGTATAAGTACGATTGGCAAAGCACAAGATCATTCATCTAAAATAAGTAAAAAGGATAAAATAACGATAGCGGAATATTATGATTATGAATGTCCGGCATGTGGTTATTATTATCCATTTGTAAAAAAACTGATGAAAAACTATGGGGATCAAATCAACCTGGTGCTCCATTTTTATCCACTTACAAGTCACCAATACGGGGCTCTGGCAGCTCGTGCGGCTCAGGCAGCCAAAAACCAAGGTGAGTTCCATAAGATGCACGACCTGCTGTTTGAAAACCAGGATCATTGGGCGCATTCAGGAAATCCGACTCCCATATTTATTAATTATGCCCGTAAACTGGGATTAGATATCCAGCAGTTCAAAAATGATTTGAATGCTGCAAAAACCCAGAAAATAGTAATGAAATCAAAGGAAGAAGGTATAAGAAAAGGCGTTCATTCTACCCCAACCTTTTTTATTAATGGTGAAATGCTGAATCCGTTGCCCCCAACATATAATAAGTTCGAACAAGCTGTTAAGAGTTATCTCAACGAAAAAACAAGTGACTGATTTGGGGGGCTCCGCAGCAAGGCTACGGAACTGCTAAAAATACTGCAAAATAAATCCATGATTTACGAATTCCTGGACAAGAAACCTGACTATCCGGACACTGTTTTCGTGGCACCCAGCGCGGACATCATCGGTGATGTAACTCTGGGCGATGAAAGTAGTGTCTGGTTCAACACGACTATCCGCGGGGATGTCAATTGGATTGAGATCGGTAGTCGATCTAATATCCAGGACAATACCTGTATTCATGTTATGAACCAGACGGGTCCAACCAAAATTGGAAAAGAAGTCACTATTGGCCACAATGCAATGGTTCATGGATGCACTATCCACGACCGGGCGCTCATTGGCATCCACGCTACCATTCTTGATGAGGCAGTTATTGAATCAAATGTAATTGTAGCTGCCGGTAGTCTTGTCCCACCGGGCGAACATTTGGAGTCGGGCTATATGTACATGGGAACGCCTGTAAAGCAGACACGTAAACTATCAGAGAAGGAGATATCATCTATTAAAGATCATGCTGATAATTACGTAAAATATGCCCGGGCCTACATGCAAAAAGACAGCTACGATAAAAATCCTTTCTACACTCCCAACGGTTAGAATTTCAGGGAGATTAGAAGGCGTTGCTCTTACGAGTATCCGCTTGGTGGGCAACATTTGATTTAAGCCTTGAAGATGATGAAAGTGCATCCCTCTCCCGCTCTTCCAAATGTCTCCGCAAATCCAGCGTCCGGACCGAGAACAGTTATTCTTATTTTAAACGTCAGTACGAAAACCAGCGCCGTCCGTGGTTCTTATGCCGGAGCCAGACTCCTTGCGGGATCCAACGCACCATTACATTAACGTCCCCCTTGTGGTAAAATTCAATACTTGTACAACCGGTACTAACGGAGGAGGCCAGGAGGATTGACCTATTTCCTACTCCTAAAAAGCATATCCTGATCACAATACAAATTAAATTCGTGTCCGAACTCAGGTTATTTCACCAATCCTTTTGCCCGGAAGCTGGTATAGCTGTCTCCAGCTATGATGATATGATCATCTACCGGAACGCCAAGCAGCTTTCCTGATTTGTTAATTCGGTTAGTAAGCTGGATATCCGCTTTGGATTCTTTGTTGTTGCCGCTGGGATGATTATGCAACAAAAGAATACTATTAGCTTCATTCATTACGGCCTGGCGCATAACTTCCGCCGGATCTACGATCGTAGCTGTTGAGCCTCCCGAACTAACTTTTTTATACCCGGTCACAATTTTGGCATTATTCAGAAAGGCAACGATAAACACTTCTTTCGTTAAATCACGTAGCTTCGGACCAAAGTAGGCCACCGCATCCTCAGGTGAAGTAATTTGTACTTGTTCTCCCAAACTTGCTACCTGTATTCGGCGGGAAAGCTCGAAAACAGCTTCGAGCGTCAGCGACTTTACCTTTCCCATTCCGGGGATCACCTTCAGATCCTGCCAACTTTTGCGAGCCAGGTACCGCAGCCCGTCAAAATGATCGAGCAGGGCCTGGGCCATTTGTATTACATTCATTTTGGTACTTCCCGTTCGTAACAGGATAGCCAGTAATTCGGCATCCGAAAGACTTTCGCTTCCATAGTTCACCAGTTTTTCCCGGGGCTGCTCATCGGGTTGCATCTCTTTGACGGTGCGGTTGATAAAATTATCGGCTTCGAATTGCTCTGTATTTCCCATGTTAGTCTTCACTTTATTGATGATTTATAAGTAAGACTGATTTGAGCTGCAATCCTTACAAAAAAGATAAAAAAAGAAAGTCCAATTCACTTTTTGTGAAACAATTTTTTGCTTTTACGTACTATGAATTCCGAGGCTAAAAAAAATCAGCACTTATTTGGAATCTATGCGGAAGGACACTCAGTATTATACAACGGTTATAGTTTTATTATTTCTTTTTACCTTTTCGGTTCATGTTAATGCACAATCGAAAGGTGAGCACTCCAATCATGCTTTAAAACCTCTGCAAATCAAAAACGATATTGAAATTACCGGTACCCTGTCAAACCAGGTTTGGGATAAAGCGCCTTCGATCGCTATAAATAATGAAGTACAGCCTGATGACAATGCTCCCGCCCCCGTTCATACAACAGTAAAAGTACTTTATAGCGAAGATAATCTTTATATCGGCTTTATTTGTGATGATCCCAATCCGGATAAAATCCGAGCTCATGTAGCAGATCGGGATGAAAGCTTTCACGACGATTTTGTCGGCATTTTTTTGGATCCTTTTGACAGCAACCAGCATGCTTATGAGTTTTTTATCAATCCCCTCGGAGTTCAGATGGATGGCATGCGGAGTCACAATAACGAGGATATGAGTTATGATGTATTGTGGCGATCCGAAGGAAGTATTAACGATTCGGGATACACAGCAGTAATGAAAATTCCCTTCAAAAGCCTGCACTTTCCGAAACAAAAGATTCAGGATTGGTCAATACAGTTTATTCGAAATTACCCACGCAGCAAACGTTATCAGCTGGTTTGGACCAACGTACAAATCGATAACTCCTGTTTGATGTGTCAAAATGGGGATTTGGTGGGAATGAGGAATGTGGAAAACAGCAATACGGTCGAGCTCCTTCCCTATGCCATGAGCTATCAAAACAGTTCTATAAGGAATACTGATAACCCGTCTTCAGGATTAAATAATGATCCGATCAGTGGCCGAATCGGGGGCAGTATATCATATTCACCGACCTCTACAACCTCGCTGGATGCTGTATTTAATCCCGACTTCAGTCAGATAGAGACGGATGCGGCTCAAATTGATGCCAATCAAACGTTTGCACTCTACTATTCAGAAAAACGCCCGTTTTTTATGAAGGGGTCCGATCTCTTTAACACTCCGGAAGACCTGTTCTATTCTCGAATGATCAACCACCCATTGACCGCAGGTAAGGTCACCCAAAATTCCAGCAAATACAGCATTGCATTCCTGACGGCTTATGATCGAAATGCAGCCTTTGTAATTCCCGGGGAACTCGGCAGTTCACTCATCAAATCGGATGTGCATGCTTATAATAATATCTTGCGTGGAAAATATAATATTGGATCTGAATCACATATCGGTGGGCTAATAACTACCCGAAATCAAGGCGATGCCTTTAATTATGTAGGTAGTATTGATTGGAACTTGCATCTGGCTGATCACTACTATTTTAATGGTCAGCTAGGCTATTCTGACACTCAAGAGTTGCAGGATACTACCCTATTTAATGATTCCCGCAGTTTTGGACATAGTTCATATAATGCCGCTTTTAATGGTGAACAATACCGTGGCAGTTTAATCAGCGCTCAATTTGAACGACAGGCTAAATATTACAGCTTTTCCGCTGAATACAAATCCTTTTCGCCAACCTTTCAGACTCAGAGTGGTTTTATTAATCGGACAGATCGACGTCAGATACGAGTAGGACAAAATATTTCATATTATCTCAACAAAAATTGGTTGTCTAACGGCCGTGTCAGTATAACGGGTAACTGGCGCTACGATTTTGCCGGCCAATTTATGGAGCGTTTCATTTACGCTAGTTGGTACAACAAGTTCGGGGCCCAAACCAATTTTTCAATTACATATCTTCCCCTGAATGATGAGCAGTATCGTGGGAGGTTCTTTACAAGGATGTATCAAATAATGTTAGATTTGAATTCCAATCCCACCAATATATTGTCATTCGGAAGCCATTTGGAATTCGGACGCCATATTTACCGGGCCGACAATCCGTCATTGGGACACGGATACAGCCTTTCGGCCTATACAAATATTAAACCCACCTCACGTTTAAACCTGTCCTTTAATTATAATTTTTCAACTTTATCATCACTGGATAATTCCCAAAACTATTATAGCGGCGATATCATCCGATTAAACAGTAAGTATAACTTTTCCAGAAAATTATTTCTCCGTCTTATTACACAGTATAATTCTTTTAATGAGCACTTCCAGGTTTATCCTTTACTGTATTATAAATTGAATCCCTTCAGCAAATTCTATATTGGCATGACGGATAATCTGCGTAACTATAATCAATCCGGACCCGGCGGTGTTGATGGATTTCGTCAGACCCACCGTGAATTTTTTGTTAAGTTTCAATACCTGATCCGGAGCTGACAGATAGATGTAAAACGTGCAGGATAAAATAACGTAATTTCGAGATAAGCATTTTTATTTATTTTGAAAAGAATAACATACCATTTTAAAAATGTTGCCAATTATCCCCCTCGCCTCCGGCCTAGCGTTAATTTCGCTGAGGAAAGTGTGTGTAGGCGGAGCATTAACAATAATTTCTGTCTGAGTTTCGCGGGTTCCCAAACGAGTTAAATATAATGTTAGCGTAGCCGGAACAAACGGCAGCGTAATTTTCCAGCCGGTGAGTTTTTAGGTAGTTCTTTAGACCACTGTAGGGATTTGCTCCACTTTTGTCGATATAAAAGTGGTAAAGGGAAAAAATCCCTGGCAACTCATAAAGACAACTGATACCGGTTGTTGTACCTTTTGCGTGATCCACCATCCAATTACTGCCAGCGGGTTTGATCGCTCAAAAACAGTAACAAGAACAACTGCCATGTGATTGGGAAAAAATAAATACCCGGTGGATATGAATAGGGCCCCTTAGGTTTTATCGAACTCAGGTTAAAATAACAGGAGTAAATCGACGGGCGGTAAATGTCTGTCTTTGCTTCTCGCTTAAAATTCCTTTTTTAGAAACAGATAGTAACTTAGTAAGCCGAATGGCAGACAGGATACTAATACAAAAACAAACAAACTGCCATCGATAGCCGTAAATCCACCACTGAAAATTTGATTCAAAATACGCTCAGCTCCTTCAGCACTAGGAATCAGGTAACTTAGAAGAGTGATCGCAACATGAGCCAGTTTAGATTTAATTCCAAAGAACCGAAATATCTGTTTGATATCTAAAAAGAGTGATGAAAAGCCGGTTAAAAAATATCCGAAAAAGACCGCGCCAAGAAATGAGTTTGTGAGAATCAGGATCAGGACGATGGTAATGTAGTACGTTAATAATAACAAGGGCAGAAATAATAAGAATCCCAGGAAAAGCTGAAAGGGGAAAATTGCTGCCTTCACAGCCATTAGTATCGCCAGCAACATTATGCAAATAAAAGTATAGAAAAAGGCCAGAATCATAACAGATGCAAAATCGGCAAGGAAGAAATCAGAACGGGAAATAGGTTTCGACAATAGCAGGGCCGCACGTTCTGATTTTAAATTTTTGAAAAAATGGGAGGGCAACCCAACGACGGTTATCAGTGTGGTGATTGACACAAACTGACTTATAAACATACTTGAGGAGATATGAACACCTCCAAGGACGAGTATAAAGGAGTAACTATTTTGGGCTGATGTGATATCTCCCCAAGCAAAAATGACCAACGTAAAAAGAAAATAGACAATAGGCCACGCCCATAAAACTTTATTTTTCAAAAGCGTTCGCAGATTATAACGGATCATGATATCACGGACTGATTATTTTCGAAATGGTTAAGATAATATTCTTCGACCGAACTAAATTTCTGCTGTATTTCAGCTTTGGTTGCAGAATTAACAAGACGACCATTTTTAATCAGATATAGGGTATCGCAAGTTTTATCAATATCAGATAGAATGTGGGTCGTGATCAGGATAGAAATATTGCGCTCTTCTTTTAATTGGAAAATATAATCCATAATTGCCTTTTTCTGTACGGCATCGAGCCCATTAAAAGGTTCATCCAGAATATACAAGCGATCATCTGCCAGAAATGTATACATCAATGCAGTCGTTTGCGTCATCCCTTTAGACAGATTTTTAATTTTTGTGTCCAAAAAATTCACATTAAAAGCGCTGGCCAGTTCGTCAATCTTATGATCGGTTGTAGTTAACCTTGGAGGCTTTATATCTGCAAATGCATGCAACATCTGCCTCACAGTAAAATTATCCTGGAAAGAGAATTTCTCCGGCAGGTAACTAACCTCAGTCCGGGTTTTACAATTCTTGTGATCAGAATCCAGCAATGTTATTTGTCCTGAATCAGCAAAAAGAAGATCCAGTATAATCTTTATAAACGTTGATTTACCCGAACCATTGGGTCCCAACACAGCTGTAAAATTGCCCTCAGTAATTTTAAAATGATCAATCTGTAAATGAAAGGACGATTTTCTGAACGTCTTCTCCACATTTTTAGCTTTAAGTATCATATAATATTAATTTGAATAAGTATTCCACATCAAAAGTGAGAAATATTAAGAACACAAACAGATAGTATGAATTTCTAGTGCCATTTTTTAATCAATCTGAAAACGAGTGTCCGTTTTATGTATCAAAAACTAAGGCCGGTTTTCATCTCTTTTTTTGCCGCCCGTCTCTAATCTTGTCATAAGTAAAACTCCTTAGTTGGGACTAAGATGCACACCGAAAAACGTCTGCTTTTTGACGTATCCCGTCGGTAACTAATCCTCATCCGGGCCGCCCATCAGTGGTTCATTCATAGCACGTATACTGGCATTAGGCAAGCCCTCGGGATAATTATCTTTACACATATCGAGCGCTTCAATCACCATCTCAAGATGAAGTTCTTTGGAATCCTCATAAAACCGCTGAGCCTCTTCACTCAGTTTAGGTTTACCGTGCAGTGGCTTATCGCTGACACATAACAACGTTGCATTGGGGATGCGATAGCGGTAGCCATTGGTTGCTACTGTAGCCGATTCCATATCCACCGCTATACTCCGGCTCATGTGAATTTGTTCGACCGTCCGTCGCTTGACAAACTCCCAGTTACGATTGCCTGTCGTAAAGATCGTGCCCATCCGGTGTTCACGATTGTACTTATCAAGCACCTCTTTGAGATAAACATTCAATAAATAGTTGGGGGTAATAGGGATATTCAGTGGCAAAATATCATCCAGCACTCCATCATTGCGCATAAAACCGGTCGCCAGCACAAAATCTCCAATTTCCTGGTGGTTACGCAGCCCCCCGCAGTGTCCTACCATAATCATAGCATCCGGACGCAATACGGCAACATGATCGGTAATTGTTTTTGCATTTGAAGGACCGACACCTATATTGATCAATGTTATTCCTTTGTGATCACTCAGCTTGTGATGATAGGCGGGCATCTGCACGCCTTCAACGGTAGGTCCAACACAATCCGGGAACTTCTCCCGGAAGACTTCAACGTGCATATCATAATTGGTGAAGAGAATATATCGCTGAAAATCTTCTGGCCTCGTGCCTGTATAATGCTCCAGACGGTTGAGAGACATATCAATCCGTTCCGGGCTGAACAAGAATAGTTTTTTCTGTGTAATATCCCACTCGTCCTCATCGGTATTATCCAGCAGTTGAGGATCATTCATCTCCAGCCGTTCCCGGGATGGAATCACTTTAATTATGGCTCCCTTTTCGGCTAATTTTTTCAATTCACGCAATAAATACCAGCGATAAGCTTTGGGGCGTGCCATCTCTCCGGTAATAATAGGATTGTGTTTGGACCACGACCGTTTGACTAGTACTTTCGGATATTCTCCATTTTCATAAATTGTTTCCATGATATCGCAAGCTTCTTCGACGTATTTATCAATCTCAACTTCCGAGTTAATATCTTCAGATTTAAATTCAAATCGTTCAGCCATAAATAGTTCCTCTTATGAGTAAAAAGTCTTATCAATTTTCCATAGAACCGTGGTCGGTAGTTCAAGAAAATAAGGAATATCAGACACCAATATTCAATCTTTTGCGACGTAAAATGCGGCTGGATTCCAGAACTGAGAAAAACGAAGGTGATTTTTACGTACTCAAAGCGCCGGAGTGGGTAAATGTTATCCCCATAACGACAGATAAAAAAGTAATTTGTGTTGAACAATATCGCTATGGAACCGAGCAGCCAACGCTCGAGATTCCGGGTGGAATGGTTGATCCGGGCGAAAGTCCACCTGAAGCCATCAAACGAGAATTATCAGAAGAGACAGGATATGAATCGGATTCTTGGTCAAGCCTTGGCAAAGTCAGTGCCAATCCTGCAATTATGACCAACTTTACCCACTTGTACCTGGCTAAAAATTGCCGATTCAATGCATCCACCGAGCATTCCATGGATACTCACGAGCGTATCAACGTTCATGCCTTATCACTTGAGGATTTTTTGGATTTTGTGGATGACGGGACAATCCATCACTCAATTGTTGTTGCCGCAGTGGCTAGGTACTTGCTAAGAGATTACAAGCAATAAACTGCTCAAAGGCGTAAAATAATTTTCGGGCCATTTAGAGATTTGCTTTGCAGTATAGCCTGCATCATTTTTGACACCTTAACGTAGTATTATCCTCACCTTTAGGCTGCTGATGGAACACTGTATGGTGTTATAATCCGGGTTAATCGTTTTTAGTAAAAATCTCAATAACCCCATTACCTCCGCGGACACCGTACGTAGAAGCCTCACTACCCTTCAAGACTTTGACATGATCGATATCTCTGACATTAATCATGTTATTAGCCTGAGAATAGCTGTTACCTACTGCCTGACCATCTATAACGTATAATGGACTGGTCGACGAAATAAAAGAGGCCGACCCTCGTATATTTACCTTTATATTACTGCCGGACCCACTCACCAGAACGCCGGGCACCTGTTGTAAATAATAAGCCAAGTTTTGGCCGACATGGTTTTTATCGGTAACCGTATTTCTAGGCTTAGTAGTAGCTTGCTTGTTCATTGTTGAACCGCTGGATGAACATCCGAGGGATACCACTAAGGTTATCACAAGTAATAAAATATTTCGTGTTCTCATCTCTTATCTATTAAAGTTAACGCAGTCCCATTTTCTGGAAGTTTTTTAAAATTCTGCCTTTCTCTCATTTCTTTTTTTAAAACATAACTATTAACCCATATCGGGCATTGGATAATACCTGGAACTGCAATGAGGGATTCTTTATAAGATAATCAAAAAATGATTAATATCATTGAAGATCATCCACTGAGTTTTCATCAAATAAAAATAGTAATCCGGCACTCATTGCTCTTTCCAGCGCCAGACGCGATGCATTGGTGAAGGGTTATCGCTCCGATGCTGTTGAGTCCTAATCAATCGAATTCGCTCAGTACATATATAGCTAACCATGCTGGCAGCCGCAACAGCCGGAAAAAGAGCACCACCTGTAACACTGATTAGAATTACACTAGTGCTGATGGGAGTTTTAGTAACCCCGACATTCACAGCTGCCATTCCACAAACAATAGCCACAGGCAATGGGATAAGCTGATATGTGGCAAGAGAAAGGGCAATGCCACCAACTGCCCCGATAAAAAATAATGGAAAAATAAAACCGCCACGAAAACCACTGTGTAACGTGAATCCAACAGATAACATTTTAAGTAAAGCTAATAAACTAAGAAGTCCCACCGCCCCTAGTATCGTATAGTCATTTTGCAGTTGGGTAAGACTATGAACCAAATCGGCAATCTGATATTCACTCCAAAACAAAGGAGTCGTAACGAAATTTTTGGGTATCAGTGTAGCAAAAAAACCAATCGCAAATCCGCCGATTCCTCCCAGCAACACAGGCCGCTTTCTTAGCGGCTCAAGTAAGGAATCTACTTTTCGGAATAAAAATATAAAAACAACCGCAATACCAGCACCAAAAATCCCCATTAAAATTCCGTGAAAAATAGTGATCATAGTAAAACTTGAAAGATTCGGGAGAGGATATATGGCACCGTTATATCCAATAATCGTGCGGAACACCAAAAAAGCAGCCAATGCGGAAACTACAGATGGGATTAAAGCTTCGTAGTATTCAAGCCCACGATTATGAGGGATCTCCAGAGCAAAGAGAGCTCCGCCAATGGGAGCTCCGAAAAAAGCGCCAAGCGCAGCCCCCATCCCACAGAAGGTGAATGTTCTGATGAGATCGCCGTGTAAGCGTAATTTTTCGCCTAATTTACTGCCACTGCTTCCTATAAGCTGTACCAGAGGAGCTTCGGGACCAGCACTGCCACCAAAAACAATGCTGATTAAGGAATTTGCGAGCATTGATGGATTTTGTTTGTAGTCCATTCGGCCGTGCTTGACATGTATATTATTTACTACGGCAGATATTTCTCCCGGCGTTTTCATAAATTTGATTGTCATTCCCACCAACAAACCTCCGAATGTTGTCAGCATAACCACCGACATGGAATAAGACCATGGACTCTGAAACAGTAAACGCAAGCTCGGCTGAAATACATCCCAAACTAAATAAAGACCCCCTTTCAACAGTCCATAGTAAACGGTGGCGATAAGCCCACCGATAAGTCCAATGATTGTAGCCCATAGCAACATTTGTCCATATGGCAGCAATCGCCCCTGAGAAGAGCGCCCCGGAATTCTTAAAAAAGATGGCAATTCCATCCCGTGCAATCTTAAATATTTGGTGAATCAAATTTTGGAACTCCCATAGTAATGATTATTAATTCTAAACTCAGGTTTTATTAAAAAAATAAAACAGGTCGCCAGTTATATTTTCGGAAATCTTTTTCTAAGTATTTTGTTATTAAATTCGAATCCTTAATAGTATGTTGAACTATGATTTGGTTATTTATTGCCGGTTTGCTTGCAGGTTTTGCCGTTGGTTTTATTGGTGCAGGTGCCGCAGTTATTGGGTTACCCTTTCTACTTTATCTCAATAATATGGCTCCCGGCAATGCCTTGGGTACGAATGCACTAGGGGTCGCTTTTACAATCACTGTCATCCTACTTTACCGCATTTATAAAAAAGATGTAAACCTTAAATCCGGGTTGGCCTTTGCATTGCCCGGCTTGATTGGCATATACGTGGGCACATTAATTAGCCGTCCCTTTCCAAGAAAAGAGATTATTTTTTTGCTTGGATTTCTCCTGTTTGCAGTCGCTGGGTGGATGTATTACTTAAGCGTAAAACTAGGGCACGCAGAGGAAATTTCAAGCAATGTACAGGCAGGGAATCTCACAAATAATCATCTGCTAAAACTGGGGGTTAGTGGCTTAGGCGTGGGCTTGGCTTGCGGTTTTTTTGCTATCGGCGGCGGCTTTATGATCATCCCTGCCATTATGCTGGCAGCCGATTTTTCTCTGTTGGATGCCATTGCAACGGGATTGTTGCCATTTGGGCTATTTTCTTTATGGATTGGCGGGGAATACTGGATGAATGACTCAGCACAAATTTTACCGGCTTTCTATATCATGATTACCGGAATACTAGGCGGCGTCCTGGGAATTTGGCTGTCTAAACATATATCCAAACAAAAGATGCAGCGCCTTTTTGCTGTATTTATGCTGGGGCTCGGCATCTATATGATTTTGCAATAGTTGTCTCTTCTTTGATACGTCGCTAGACCTATCTGGCCTAAAACCAAATACTAATTAGCCTCAGTTCGAGATAAGATTTTTTGTTTAGAAAAGAAGAGCATACTATTTCCCCCCAGTAAATAAATATTGCTACAAGAGATGCTTTTGTATTTGAACGAAGCCTGATGCCAGCATGAGAAATCAAAAAGACTTCACAGGCTCCCCCCTCTCCAACATAGCGTTAATTTCACTAGAGGAAGGGCGTACAGGCACAACACAACCTAACTATCGCCCGTACAAGTCATTCCGAGGAATTTATGACGAGGAATCTCAAACACTTAAAAAACAGAGGCTCAAAATTAGGATGCAATTGACTTAACATTTGATGCGTGTTCGCCTACCAGTGGGATGACCGCTATTCTCAACTCGCTTTTGCTATTTTCACCTCTGCCTCCTCCTTCATCTAATCTTCAATTAGAAGCAATACCTTCGCCAATCAAAAGATTTTTTGCTGTATCAAAACGATCGTTTTATTATAAAGGATAAGGAAACTCTGATCTCCGGAGAACGATTCTTCTCGTATTTCGAGTTACTAATACATATAAACCGAAAACGAGAACATTTTATCGAAAAAGAACTATGATTGAAAAAGGCACAAAAATTGATACTGATTTTACGATAGACATCGTAAAAGATGGAGAAGAACAAACCGTAAAATTTGCTAAATTGCTGGATCGCCCCGCAATCGTATCTGTTTATATGAGGAATAATACCTCAGGCTGTGATAAACAAAATGCGAGTCTTGCTGAAGAAGCGGACTGGTTTGATGAGCACGGTTACAATCTTATTGCTGTCAGTAAAGATACCTGCGGTTCACACAAGAATTATGCTGAAAAATTGGACATCAATTACATTCTGGCTTCAGATCCCGAGTATAAATTTGCTAAAGCTACCGATTCTATTGTTACAAAGAATATGTTTGGCAATGAATATGAGGCCCCTTCTCGTTCAGCGTATCTTATCGATGCCGACGGTACCGTTAAAGGTATTATCAAAAAAGTGAATACTAAAGATCATGCCTCTGAGTTAAAGGATATGATCGAGAATTTGTAGAACGTATTATATATGAAGTCGTTAGTTATTGTAGAATCCCCCACAAAAATTAAAACACTTAAGAAGTACCTGCCCAAGGATTATGTAATTGATTCGTCTATGGGACATATTCGGGACCTTCCGGCAAATGCCAAAGAGATCCCAAAGAAATTCAAGAAAGAAGAGTGGGCTAATTTGGGAGTCAATACGGATAACGATTTTGAGCCGCTTTACGTGATTCCATCCAGTAAAAAGAAGGTCGTTCGACGACTTAAGAAAGAATTAAAGGATTCTGATGAGCTTATCCTGGCGACGGATGAAGACCGGGAAGGGGAAGCAATATCGTGGCATTTGACCGAAATCCTCAAACCGAATGTCCCGGTCAAACGAATGGTTTTTCGCGAGATTACCAAGGAGGCGATACAGGATGCGCTGAATCATTTTAGGGATATTGATCTCAATTTGGTCAATGCACAGGAAGCGCGTCGCATTATCGACCGACTCGCCGGATATACCATTTCTCCCCTGTTATGGAAAAAAATCGCTCCGGGATTATCGGCAGGACGCGTGCAATCAGTGGCAGTAGGATTCTTGGTTGAACGTGAACGAGAGCGCATGAAATTTCGCTCCGCGCGTTATTGGGATTTGAAAGCCAAGCTTCACAAACTGAATGATAAAGATATTTTCGAAGCTGACCTGACACACCTGGACGGTAAGCGTTTGGCTTCTGGGAAGGACTTTAATGAAAATACAGGCAAGCTCAAAAATCCCAAAAAGGTAGTACTGCTGGATGATAAATCGGCTGCTGAATTACGTGATGATCTCGACGAAGCTGAATGGAAGGTTTCTAATGTCAGCAAAAACCGGCAAAAACGGAATCCATCTGCCTCTTTTATTACTTCTACGCTGCAGCAAGAAGCCAACCGCAAGCTGAATTTTTCCGCTAAACGGACCATGAGCGTGGCGCAGAAATTGTATGAAAATGGATATATCACCTACATGCGAACCGATTCTGCTCGTCTTTCGGGACAAGCAATTAATGCTGCCAGAAATGCGGTGAAAGAGGAATATGGTGAAGATTATTTATTTGAACGTGGTCGTAATTACTCGGGTGGAACGGGTGCACAGGAAGCCCATGAGGCTATTCGTCCGGCCGGCAGTAACTTTACCAAACCGGAAAATGCCGGTCTGCGTGGCGATGAATTTAAACTGTACGACCTTATCTGGAAACGTACCATCGCTACCCAGATGGCCAAAGCAGAACTGGAGTTCACGAATGTGACAATCGAGGCCAAAGCCAATGGTAAAGTGGCCGAATTTAAGACCAGTGGCAAAAAAATTATTTTCCCGGGCTTCTTCCGAGCATATGTAGAAGGCAGCGACGATCCTGATGCGGCACTCGAGAATCAAGAAAAATTTCTGCCCGAATTGAACGAAGGGGAAGAAGTAACCGAAGAAGGCATTGAACCGATATCCCACGAAACGCAGCCGCCCTCGCGATATACGGAAGCTACCCTGGTGAAAGAATTGGAAAAACGCGGCGTCGGCCGGCCCAGTACGTACGCTTCTATCATCAGTACCATTCAGGACCGCGGTTATGTAGAATCTGAAGGCAAGACGCTCATCCCCACCTTTACGGCCTTTGCAGTAACCGAATTACTCGAAAAGAATTTGCATGATGTTATTGACAGCGATTTTACCTCTGAGATGGAAAATAAATTGGATAAGATTGCCCAGGGGGAGCTGGACACCACAAAATATCTGAGTACATATTACAAAGGAAATGATGGCCTGAAGGCTAAAGTGGATGAGCAGGAGGACAAAATTGATCCACAGGAAGCCCGACACCTCGAACTGCCACTGAAAGGGTTGGATGGTATCCAAGTATTTGTTGGGCGATTTGGCCCTTACGTCAAAAAGAAAATGAACGATGAGGAGCTTACTACTTCCATCCCTGATAGCTGGAAGCCCAGCGATATTACGGTTGAAAAACTGGAAGAACTGATTAAGGCTGAAGAAGAAGGACCAAAGTCTATAGGCAAGCATCCCGAAACCGGAGAACCTATTTTTGTGCTCAACGGTCGATATGGTCCTTATGTGCAAGTAGGTGAAGTGACTGAAGATAATAAAAAGCCACAGCGGGCTTCTCTATTGAAAGGCATGAAACCCGAAGACGTGGATCTGGACTTGGCAATGCGCTTACTTGAACTGCCCCGCCTGTTGGGTAAGCATCCTGAAACCGGCAAAGACGTCCGCGCTGGTGTTGGTAGATATGGTCCATTTGTGGTTCATGATGGCACGTTTGCATCCCTGAAAAGAAGCGATAATGTACTAGATGTAGAATTGGATCGTGGGCTTGAGTTACTGGCTCAAAAGAAAAATAAAAAGAAGCGTAGCAACGTGATTAAAGAACTGGGCGATCATCCCTCAAATGGGAAAAAAGTACGTGTAATGGATGGTCGTTATGGTCCGTACATCAAGTATGGCAAAACAAATATCAGTTTGCCGGATGACATCAAGCCCGAAGATGTGTCGATGGATATTGCTGTGCAGCTGATTACTGAAAAAGGCAAGTAAGAAGTGATAAGCAAGAAGGGACTTGCCTTTTTCACTTAAGACTTTTCTGTCTTTTAAAATTTAACATGATAATTAGTTTCCAGTTTTCTAATTTGGGGCATCATGGAAAAAACATCAGAACATTTTTTCAGCTATCCTCCCAATTTACACGAATTGGATTTGGCAACATTGGTCTCAATGTACCGCGATCGGGGAATCCCCAAAAAGGCCAAACCGGGTGAATATTTTGCCTGTGCTGTTACCGACAGGCTGATTAAGGAGGGCAAATGGTGGTTTGGTCGGTACTACAGCCAAAAGGCCTGGGATGAAACGCTTACAAAAGGATGTGAAGGCTATCCGCTGACAGACGTAGAATTGAATGTGCTGGGTTTGGTTTATTCTGCAGATGACCGTGCCCCTCGTCGCGATTATGTAGAACAGAATTGTGGTGCTGTAAGCAAGCTGGCTTATATGATTGTGAATGACCTTAAGGAATTTGGCTTTTTGACGCTGGATGAACAGGAGCGGCTGCTTATTACGCCACGGGGAGAAAAGGCTCTGCAAGGCATAACGCGCCGGATTTATGGAAAAAAATTCAAAACGGATATGCTAAAGGTAAATCAGGGAGAAATTACCCATCCAAAGATTGAGCGAGCTCCCAAAGAAGACAGCGAGCAGGCGAATTTGTTTTAAGATTTAGAAGTCCGACTAGAGATGGTAAACGTGAAAAGTGAAACGCCAGCTTTTTTAGCTATATTTCCTTTACGGTTGATTAATTTTTTTAGAAATGAATTTTGATCAATCCTCCTGTCCTCCTTCTCCAAGGAGGAACTCTTGATTGAACTATGGATCAAATTTGAATAATCTGCAAGCTAAAAAGTCCCTCTTGGAGAAGAGGGATTGAGGGAGATTGAAGATTAACCGGTAATTACATCAAGAGCCAATGAATAAATCTAATTACACAATAAAGAAAATAGAGAGTTGGCCCGAAAACTTCGTAAAGACGGCACAAAAGGAGAGGCCATCTTTTGGGATAAGGTGCTGCGTGCAAAGCAATTTTATGGGTATCAATTCAATCGCCAGTTTTGTATTGATGATTATATCGCAGATTTTATCTGTCGCAAGCTTAAGTTAATCATCGAAGTTGATGGATACTCGCATAAATTCCGGGAGAAAAAGGATAAGATACGCGATAGAAAATTGAAAGAGCTTGGATATACAACGTTAAGATTTTCGGAAAAAGAAATTTTACATGATTTGGACAATGTAATTCGGGTTTTAGAAAGCTATTTACCCTCAACCAATAGGATTTTTAAAACCGCGTTTGATCAATCCTCCTGTCCTTCCGCCAGTGGTCGGACAGGCTCTTCTCCAAGGAGGGATGCCTAATTAATTAAGGAACCACATTGTTAGAAACTGCAATCAATTAAGTCCCTCTTGGAGAAGAGGGATTGAGGGAGATTGAACATTTGTATTTAAAACTACTCCAACTTTTGGATACTGCCAATATATATCCTTTTTCGACTATTTGATTAGTCATAATTCTTTATTATCTATTCACTCGCATTACCATTGAGAGTCAAAATAGCGTTATGTCTAATTATCTGATTGAGCAGTATCACAAAGAAGTAAAAAAAATTATTCGATATGGGGGCACTCGTAAGGAAACCTCCATCCGAAATGCCTTTCACAAACTTCTCAACGAATATTGCCAAACAAAGAACTTTTTATTGATTCCAGAGCTGGACTATAAGCTGCCGAACGGCAAAACGGTATATCCCGACGGTACCGTCAAAGATGCGTTGCGTCTGGAATGGGGATTTTGGGAAAGCAAGGATACCTATGACGACCTCGACGCGGAGATCCAAAATAAGATAGATAAGGGCTACCCAACTGATAATATTCTTTTTGAGGATTCTGAGACAGCAGTGCTGATCCAGGCGGGCGAAGAGGTGATGCGTAAATCGATGGAGGATGCTGAGGCGCTGGACGAGATCCTTACACGTTTTATTGAATACCAGCGGCCGGAAGTGCGCAGTTTCCGGGAGGCCATCGAACAGTTTAAGGAAGATCTGCCGGATGTGCTTGAAGCGCTTCGCGAGATGATTGAGAAGCAGGCTAACACCAACAAAAAATTTCAGCAGGCACGGACCGAATTTCTGCAACTCTGTAAAGAATCCATTCACGAGGATGTAACTTTTGATGACGTTCGTGAAATGATGATTCAGCATATTTTAACGGACGAGATTTTCAGCTCAGTCTTCGATGAGTCCCATTTTCATCGGGAAAATAATATTGCCAAAGAGCTGCAGGAAGTGGTCAATACCTTTTTTACGGGCGATGTGCGTCGGCGGACGATGGTTAACATTGAGGATTATTACAAGGTGATTAAAGCTGAAGCGGCTTCTATTAGCAATTACCATGAAAAGCAGAAGTTTTTGAAGGTCATTTACGAAAACTTCTATCACCTCTATAATCCCAAAGCAGCCGACCGACTGGGAGTATTTTATACACCCAATGAGATTGTGGATTTTATGATTCGCAGCACCGACTACCTGCTCAACAAGCACTTTGGACGGCTGCTTAGCGATAAAAACGTGGAGATTCTAGATCCCGCCGCCGGTACTGGTACGTTTATGACCGACCTGATTGAGTATATGCCGCCTGACAAGCTGCCCTATAAATATGAAAATGAGATGCACGCCAACGAGGTGGCCATCCTGCCTTACTATATCGCCAACCTCAATATCGAGTTTACCTATAAGCAGCGGATGAACGACTACAAGGGTTTCGAGAATATCGTGTTTGTGGATACGCTGGACAACCTGGGCTTCAAACGGGTGGGAAAGCAAGATGATCTCTTCGGCTTCAGTACCGAAAATACCGAACGTATCCAGCGGCAGAACGAGCGTAAAATATCGGTGGTGATGGGCAATCCACCCTACAGCGCCAAGCAAGAAAATTACAACTATCAGAACGCGAATCGCGCTTACCAACGTATCGACCAGCGTATTAAAGACACCTATATAAAGGAAGGCACCGCCCAGAACCAGATTACGGTCTATGATATGTACACGCGCTTCTTTCGCTGGGCTACTGATCGGCTTAGCAAAAATGGAATCATCTCTTATATCACCAATCGGTCTTTTATCAATGCGGTAGCCTTTGACGGTTTCCGAAAAGTGGTGGGAGAAGAATTTTCTGATATTTATCTCGTGGATCTTGGTGGCGATGTTCGAGCAAATCCTAAGCTCTCGGGAACGACTCATAATGTTTTTGGGATACAAACCGGAGTTGCCATTTCGTTTATGGTACGTCGCGAAGAAAATGACCGGGATGAACCCTGCAATATTTATTATGCGCGTCGACCTGAAATGGAAATTGCTGACGACAAGTTGAAATATTTACGAGAAACCGAATTCCGAGAAATTTCTTTTAAACACATTCGTCCTAGTAAGAAGCACAACTGGCTAAAACTGGCCGATAATAATTTTGAGGATCTGATTCCGCTGATTGATAAGGGCGTAAAAAAAGGAAAATCCCAAGAGGCCCTTTTCAAAATCTTCTCCCGTGGAGTAGCTTCCCAACGTGATGACTGGGTTTATGATGTAAACAAAGATCATCTAAAGAAAAAGATGAAATACTTTGTGGATATATACCAACAGACATTAGATGCTGAAGGAGAATTTGAGGATAAGTATCTCATAAAATGGGATCGGGAACTGGAAAAATACCTCAATCGGAATATTGAAAAATCTTTTGATGCCGGGCATATCGTCTACAGTCAGTACCGGCCCTTCCACAAACGCTGGCATTATTTCGATAAGCACTTTAACGGAATGACGTATCAGTGGCCAGAAATTTTCAGGCAAGATAAATCCAATACTTATATAGCGATTAATTCGCCAGGGAGTAACAAGGATTTTTACAATCTTGTTTCAGGAACCATTACCGACCTTCACTTTACCGGTGATTCACAATGTATTCCCCTCCACTGGTTTGACGATGATGATAATAAAATCCATAACATCACCGACTGGGGATTGCAACAGTTCCAGGATCATTATGATAACCGGGAGATCAGTAAAAAAGATATTTTTCACTATGTGTATGCGGTGCTGAATAATCCCAACTACCGCAAAAAATACAAACTGAACTTAAAGCGTGATTTCCCGCGTATTCCCTTTCACGATCGTTTTAGTCAGTGGGTCGCGTGGGGTCGGCAACTGATGGAATTGCACCTCAATTACGAAGAGGTGGAACCTTACGACCTGGAATTGGTAGATACCGATTTCGACCTTGACCGAAAGCCTAAAACCAAACTCAAGGCCGACCACGAAACCGGTATCCTTAAGCTGGATGAAAAATCCATGCTGCGTGGTATTCCGGATGCAGCCTGGCGCTATGAACTGGGTAACCGCACCGCCCTCGAATGGATTTGCTATTATTACAAAGAGCGCAAAAGTCGCGACGATACTATCCAGGAGCATTTTAATGACTATAACTTCCAGAATTACAAAGAAGAGGTGATCGATCTGCTAAAACGGGTCTGCACGGTGAGCGTAGAAACCGTAGCTATTCAAGATCAAATGCGCGAGGTGACCGAGGATTAGGAAATAGATATTGAAAACATATGTCAGCAATCCTCCTGTCCTTCCACCGGCAGATCGGACAAGCTCTTCTCCAAGGAGGAATGCCTAGTTAACATGAATTAGAAATAAAAATATATCATCTCCACAAAAATTTGAGAGGCACAATGTACCCCATCGGACGGCTGACTTTTCCGTCCGGTGGATTGGAACAGGCAATAAACGGAGTAAAGCTATCGGAATAGTTTATAAGCTGGCGAATCCACCCGACCGCATACCCAGCATCCGGATGGTAGTTCCAATGCTTACCTCGAACAAACGTTATTTTGGGGCGAACCAAATTTTGTAGAAGCTGCAACTAATAACAGTCCCTCTTGGAGCTGTGACCAACTACTGGCGGTAAGAGGGATTTAGGGAGATTGTGCCTTCATTTAAGCCGCTATACGCTGAACGTGAATATCATTAATTTCGAGCTAATCAATCCACCCTCCGGGCGCGTACACCAAAATCCACATTATCCTTCGTCCAGTCCAGCCAGCGGTCTTGCTTGGCTAAAGCTCTGGAGCTGTCGGGGATAAAAATGGTGGAGTCATTCCAGGTGGTCATCACGTCGGCACTTTGTGTCCAAATTTTAACTCTTCGACGGGGTATCTCGGTTTGCCATTTTTTCCCTGTCACTGGATCGGTATAGAGCAATCGCAACGTAATATTCCTCGACAGTTTTTCCAGCGAATGTAAATGAATACTCCGGAAATCGGTCTTCCCATTCTTTTTAACATCCGGCTTCCCATCGCTGAGCATAACTACCGAAACGGGACGCAGCACCAGATTTTTATTGCGGATTGTAAGAGCAATTTGCTCAAAAAAGGCATTAAAATCCGTAAGATCATTTTGCTTGTCCTTGGGAAAATATTCATTGAGCTTCTCCCGAATTTCGGCCACCGATTTATGCTGAAAAACCTGTATCGGATAGAAAGCCTTGGGTTCGCCGGGCTTGGCTCCTCCAATAGAACTGACAAATAATACATTGGGTTTCTCAAGATCTCCTAATCCTTTCAGATGGGCATAAATATAGTGGGCAAGAAAATCTAACGACTTTTCATAATTGCCGCTGTTAACGTAAGAGCCACTAACATCAACGCCAATGAACATCGACAATCGTGGCTTTTGCTTTCCCTGCAGTGCACAACTGTTAGCTATAAAAGCAACTAATACAAGAATCATCAAGGATGATTTTCGAAAATAAGTACGCATAATCAATCTCCTAATTAGATGAAGATGTGGATGTTTTCAACTCTTTACTCTTTTCGGAAAGAGTTTCAATCAACACATTAGAAGGCTTGATATCTTCTACGGATTCAAACGGAAGCTCAAATAAGTGCATGCCATTAACCAATAGCGTCAGGAAATTGATGGTAGCTGCGATGATCTGTAATGGTGGCAGCATAAAAGCTTCCAGCACTTCCTGCCCCTTATCTTGTACCCACTGTGCATCATTTTTGAGGCTTTCCATAAACCCATTTGATACATCCCAAATGATGTCATCCTCAGCTTTTTTCTTCTTGGAAGACTTTTTCGTTTTGATGCCTTCACCCCGAATGATCGACATAATGGTTGGTGTTCCATAAGAGGCAAACAAAAACCAGGAAAGGCTACGAATCCCAAACCACATAAATGTCGACACGGCCAGAATGCCCGTCATACTTATTTCGAAGTTTTGTGCATACAATGAAAACCAAGGCACTAAGGCATCTACAAATTCTCTGTAGAGAAATACGACTTCAACAAAAAGCACAATAACTTCTATAACGCCAATGCCCAAAATCTGTGAGATATCTTTCTCTTTAACCGAGTCGACGAACGTGGAAAGTACGGCATAACTTCCCAGAACAATGAAAAACAGAAATGTAAACAGAGGGATACGAATGAACGTCACGGACAGCTGCTCACCAGTAATATTTGACATCGTATCCAGTACCAGCGGAGTCGTCACATAGGTAAAAATGGTGGATTCTATGAGTACCCAGAATATTGTGAGAAAGACAGCAATCCACGGGATGTCAGAGCCAACAACTTTTTTTGAAGCTCTGCCTATCAACCGGAATGGCATGATGAAAATAGATTGAATGACGGACCATATTCCCAGCACCAGGGTCTTAACCAATCCTAAAAGAGTAACCACAAAGTACAGGAGGAAACGGAAAATGCCTCCCCAAAATGAAACAATGGCCTTACCCAAATCCCACCAGGTTATAAATAACGTCATGATAAAATTCCGCCGGTTGTGCCGAAAAATTGCGGTCAAAAGGGCTGGAATAGTTATCCAGCATCCAATTATAAAAGCAAATGCCGGCATAAGCAGGAACAAGCGTTTACCCACCATGAGTGCTACCGGATCATGCGCTCCCCAGGCAAAGGAGATAACCGATTCCTGAAAAAGCGATGGAAATAATAGAATGTAAAGGAAAAATTTTGTCAAACTTCCCGAATTATTAACCATAATATCCCCGTCTGTATTAATATCTACTACCTCTTATGGTATTCATAAACGATTGTTCCCAACTATCTTGCTGGTAAGTATAAGAGGCGTCCTAAATGGGATTGTTACAAATAGACGGCAAATTCGATAACAAACGCGGATAGTCACAACCCTTTAATGAGGCTCAGTCTCAATGATAAAATCACCTTTAATTCGATATTGATGTGTATATGCGCCCCTGTTGGTTTTGAAGGTATAGGTTTGTCCGTCGAAATTGCCCTCCCCGATACCTTCCCATTGGCCAATTAACTTTCCATTAGAATACAATTTTATATTCTCGTTGATTTCTGAAGATTTTTTATTGTTTTCGGCAGGATAATTATCTCGTACATAGCCCCAAAGTAAAAAGGAACTGAGAATGATAAGAGCAATGGTCTTCAGGTTTTCTTTAGTCATAATTATATTCGTTTTGATTTAAATGTCGATGGATGAAGGCTAAAGTCTTCTTAGTTCGAGATTACTCGTGTCTTAGTAACTTTAATTACTGATTTATTAAAGGATTAGTATAATAATCAATTTTGCTCTCATGAACCTTATTTCAAAAATAGATATATTTGGCAAGGTGTTATCTGTCAACGTATAGCCACATAAAATTCGCCCGTTCCTATTTTCCAACTTTTAGGTATCCGGTTTGCCGCTTTTCTGAGTTTTTGACAGTTTTTTAGCAATTAAAAAACAATTACTTGTCAGTTCATTAATAACTTATGGGATCATTATGAAACTGTTATCTCGCTTAACATTCACCACATTTCTTTTTTGTCTCTGGATCGTTCCTGTCCACGCGCAGCAAAAAATGGACAAAGCATATGACGCAAAAATCAAAAAATTTACTACCAATCCTGACTATCTGAATGAGCTGGTGGATCATCTGCCGGCTTCCTCTTCCATTCCCAGTCCCAAAAACTACTTTGGCACAATCATAGGCGCTCCGGACACCCTACACTATACGGAGCAAATTTATGGCTATATGCGTACGCTGGCTAAAAAATCTCCCCGTGTGATGGTCCGCGATATAGGCAAGACCGAAGAAGGCCGGGATATGATTGAGGTTTTTATTGCTGATTCGGCTACGATCAAAAACATTGACACGTACCGTGGATATCTGAATAAACTTTCTGATCCACGGAAGTTAAATAACAAACAATCTGATAAGATTATCTCCAAGGCGAAACCCATTTATTACCTTACAGCCGGGCTGCATTCACCGGAAACAGGCAGTCCCGAGATGGTGATGGAGCTGGCCTATCGATTGGCCGTCGAAAATTCATCAAAAATTAAAAATATCCGCAGAAATGTGATTGTTGGCATCTCGCCCGTCACTGAGCCGGATGGACGGGATCGCGTTGTTGACATTTACCGCTGGCGAGACGCCCACAAAGGCGTAACTCCCAATCTCACCTACTGGGGACATTATGTGGCGCATGATAATAATCGCGATGCTTATGGTCTGGCACTCGATCTGACGAATAATATTTTAAAAAGCTATCTTTACTGGAAGCCAACCGTCATGCATGATTTGCACGAGTCGATTCCTTTTCTCTATGTCCAAACCGGTCAGGGGCCGTATAATCCTTATTTTGATGCTACTACCGTTGATGAATGGAATAAGCTGGCTTACAACGATGTGGATGCCCTCACGCGCCGCGACATGCCGGGCGTCTGGACGTGGGGCTTTTTCAATGGATGGGCGGGCAACTACCTGGTTTGGATTGCCAACAACCGGAATTCTATCGGTCGCTTTTACGAGACTTTCGGTAATTCCATTCCCCAGACTGTAGAGCGTCACCTTACCAAAAGCTCTACTTCGACCGAATGGTACCGGATGAATCCACCGGTCAAAAAGACCAAATGGTCGCTGCGAGATAATATCAACTACATGGAAACAGGCGTTCTATCAACACTGGATTATACGGCCATCCATAACCGAGAATTTCTCGAAAATTTCTACCGCAGATCCAATAAGGCCATCCAGAATGGCAAGAATAAAGCACCCTATGCTTTTGTGATCCCAAAGAATCAACGACGCCCCCTGGCTACAGCTCGTCTCATCAATTTGCTTCGTAAAAACGGTATTGAAGTGCAGGAAACGGAAAAGGCGCTTTCGTGGAATAACCAAAAGGATAAAAAATCGGACAAGAAACCGAAGGACGACTCAAAAAAGGAGAACGGGCAAACTATTGAAAACGGGGCTTATATCATTCGAATGGATCAGCCCTATCGAACCCTTGTAGGCACATTGCTGGACCGGCAAAATTTTCCCGATCGTTATGATGCTCCTTATGATGATGTGGGTTGGACGTTGCCCTACCTATACCAGGTGCAATCTTACAAAGTCAAAGATCCGGATATCCTGAACAAAAATATGCAATTGATGCGCCACAATGTGCAGCCAGGTGGCCAACTTACCCGTCCTAACCGATCAGTATACCTTGTCAATAATAGTACCGAGAGTCAGATTGCGATGTTTCGCCTGCAACTGCCGGATATCCCGATGCAAATTGCGGAAGATTCCTTCAAAGCCGGTGGACAGAATTACGCTTCGGGTTCATTGGTAGTTCAGGCGGGCAACCTGAACGGCGCCCAGCATCAGGCCATCGAGGATAAAGCTGACAAGCTTGGAATAACCGTCTCCGGGATATCGGAAACTCCCCATGTAGCAATGCATAATGCCAACATCCCCCGCATTGCGCTGATTCATACCTGGATCCCGACACCACAAAATGCCGGCTGGTGGCGACTGGCTCTTGATAAGCTTCATATTCCTTATGATTATCTCTCTACACAGGATTTAAAGGACATAAATCCTGACAAATACGATGTCATTATCCTGCCGGAAACACGCGGCGATACTGAAGAACTGGTGCATGGCGCAAGCAAAGCAGGGCCGCCTATCCCATGGCAAAAAACCAATCTCACTCCAAACCTGGGACGTATCGATCAGACCAGCGACCAGCGTCAGGGCATGACCTATAAAGGCGTCGCCAATCTCAAACAGTTTATTGAAACCGGCGGTGTGCTGATTACCGATGCCGGGAGTGCCTCCCTCCCCATTGATCTTGGTTTTACACGACATATCAGCATCAAACAAACCCAGAAGCTTGAAACACATGGCAGTGTATTTAAAGCCGAAAGAGTCGATTCCACAAGTCCTATCACCTACGGTTACCCGGATACGCTGAGCGTCTATTTCCGACAGCGTCCTGTATTCAAAACGGATACGACCGTAGGCGGCCCCGATAATTACATGACGCCGGATTGGTTGAAGGATCAACGCTGGAAACAAGAGTACCCACGCGTTGTGATGCGCTTTGCCACAAATCCAAAATCGCTGTTACTGAGCGGAATGCTGAAGGGTGGCAAAGAACTAGCCGGTGCTCCTGCCGTCGTGGATGTACCGGTCGGCAAAGGACATGTGGTCATGTTTGCTCCACACACATTTTGGCGTTGGGAAACCCATGCAAGCCACGGGCTGGTGTTTAACACCTTATTGAATTGGGATGACTTGCGTACGGGATGGCCGGATCGACCCAAAAAGAATAATGATGACAAATAAATAATAATTGTGTGTTCGCTATTCGCCGTTTAAAAACCTTATATTTACGGCTAATTTAACTATTGCTCCAAAAAACGAATGTTAATGAAGAAGTATTTACAACATATAATCAGGGATTCTCTAAACCAGTTTGATGTCTCGGAAGATGACATTCCTGAAATCCAGATTGAAAAACCGAATCAGCCTGAGCATGGCGACGCCGCTTCCAATATTGCCATGAATCTGGCGTCCGTTCTCAGGATGAACCCCCGGAAGATTGCAGAACAGATTGTGGAAGGACTGGATTATGATCCCCAAAAATTGACTGCTGTTGAGATTGCCGGACCTGGTTTCATCAACTTTCGTTATGCCGAGAATTATCTGTTTGACGAATTGCAAGTCATCCTCGCTGAAGGAAACCAATTTGGAAAATCGGATTCATTGGACGGCAAACACATCCTGGTAGAATTCGTGAGTGCCAATCCTACCGGCCCGCTTACAGTAGGACATGGCCGCAATGCTGTTTTGGGGGATACCATTGCCAACCTACTGGAATGGCAGGGTGCTGATGTCGAACGAGAATACTACTTCAATAATGCCGGACGACAAATGCGAGTACTGGGAGAAAGTGTCCGTGCCCGTTACTTGCAGGAATTGGGAAAGGATATTGAATTTCCAGAAGAAGGCTACCAGGGAGAATATATCAAAGAAATCGCTCAGGCACTCATTGATGAACATGGTGAGAGTTTGAAGGATAATGATGATATCACCCCCTTCAAAGAAAAAGCAGAAGCACTTATTTTTGAAGACATCCAGCATACCCTTAAGCGGATGAATATAGAGATGGATTCATTTTTTAATGAGCACACGCTTTATGATGATGGGTCAATCGATAAAGTTGTAAAAACATTCCGTGACAAAGATTTAGCTTATGACAAAGATGGAGCAACTTGGTTCCGAACCACGAATTTTGGCAAGGATAAAGATACCGTGCTGATAAAGAGTAGTGGAGAGCCAACCTATCGTCTGCCGGACATGGCCTACCACGCCAACAAACTCGATCGCGGCTTTGACCAGTGTATTGACGTATTTGGGGCCGATCATATCGATACCTACCCGGACGTACTCTCAGGCATCGAGGCCCTCGGCTATGACAAATCTAAAGTGGATGTAATTGTCTATCAATTTGTGACAATTGTAAAAGAAGGCAAGCCTTATAAAATGAGTACCCGAAAAGCCAATTTCGTCACGCTGGATGAGCTGATGGAAGAAGTAGGATCTGACGTGACCCGTTTTTTCTTTGAGATGCGGGCTCCCACCACACACCTGGAATTTGATATTGCCGAGGCAAAAGAAGCCGGCGAAAAAAATCCCGTCTTTTACTTGCAATATGCTCATGCCCGTATTAAAAGTATCCTGCGAAAAGTAGAGCAGGAATATACCTTTGATGGAGGACCAAAACTCGAGCTTCTGACTCACGAGTCGGAAACCGATCTCATGAAAAGTTTGATCCGCTTTCCGGAAATGATTCAAAGTGCGGCTGAAGGTCGTGAACCCCATCGGCTGATAAATTACCTGGACGACTTGGCCTCTGCCTTTACGTCATTCTATCACGATTGCCGCATTCTCGGAGAGGAAAAAGAACTGGTTCACGCTCGTACAAAGCTTGCTAGTGCTACGGCACAGGTATTAGCTAATGGGTTGGGCATTTTGGGTATTAGTGCTCCGGATCAGATGTGATGATAAAATTTCTTTAAGCTGGGATAAGCTTTGTAAAACAGACTATGCCTTTGCTAAATTGCTCGGCAGTATCGAAACCAGCCTGTTCGAATAATTGATTACTTTCTTCAATTGTCCAAAATTTAATTCCCCCGAACTCGGCTGAATCTTGTAAAAGACGGGCATACCAGGCATCGGCTTTAACGAGGTGCATCATAAAGAAAACACCGTCTTTTTTAATGACACGTCGTGCTTCATACAGCACCTTTATCGGATCTGTCAGTTCGTTGAGGGTACCCCCCATCGTAAGTCCATCAAAAGTAGCTCCAAAAAATGGCAACCGGCGAGCATCTGCTCGAAGCAGGTACAAATCAACCTGTTCCGCCTCCGATTTCAGGCGAGCCTCCTGCAACATCTGCTTTGAAAAATCGAGTGACACAATATCACATTTTGGCTCAGCTTTTTTTAGCAACCGCCCATACAAAGCGGTAGAACAACCGATGTCCAGATACAAACTTCCGGGTTTAGGATTGAGCCAATCCATCAATAACTCACGTTCTTTTTCGATCGGGAATTCTTCGCCTGTCAGAATCGATAAGGACCGTTTTCGCCAGATATCCTCATACAACGCCGCCGTCACCTTCCAGTGATTCGAACTTTGTGCCCACGACATGCTCACCGGGTCTTCTCCCAACAAATCAATGATATTATTCTGTATGGCATATTCATCGCCTTTGTTGGAGCAAATTGTGCCATTAAAATTTTTCTGCAGGTGGGCAACCTCTTGAGGGATGTTGATCGAGGCCCGTTCATATTTGGGAGAACGAATTTCGAGTGACATAATAGTTTTTCTATCATTGCATTCGGTAAACACCGAATGGTGTTAATGATTAATCACAACTAACGCAAGATGATACGCAGATTAGAAACATGTGTTGCATGAATATAGTTCTCAATTTTTAAAGTAATAGCATGCTGGTGGCTAGTTAACGTAAATTTGAGATGTAGATCGCATATTCAGTCCGAGAGCAGAATGTAGGCTGGTTTTGCTATCCAGTGGGTTGTAACGGGCAATATACCAGAGTTAAAAGCCATCGGAATGGGTTTCCGTCGGATCTGCCCGACCGCAAATTAAGCGTCCAAACGGAAGTATTAGAGCTGACTTTCTTTTTGCAGGATAAGAGAAATTTGAGCTCCTTTTTGGACCCCTAGCATCTCCTCAGCATTTCCCTGGTTGATACCAATTTCCAACATCCCGGAACTACCAATATAGGCAACAGGTTCTCCTTCAGGAACCGTCCCGAAAGTCACTGCAATTTCATCGAGGATGGTATTTCCTATATAAATTTTTACACTTTTCTCATCAACTACTTCCTCAATAAGAGATTCAGTGATATTTGTTATCAGATTTCCAAATTTATCGATATGGATGACCATTCCCTCCACACCATCTTTGTCGAAAATGGGTACCGTCCAGCGATAAGTGACAAGCTCATCTACTGATTCGCCAAGGTCTTCAAGCGCAACTCCCCGGCTAAGATGTGCGGCGGCAGGTGCAAAGATATCACGCCCGTGAAAGGTGTTGGAACGCTCCTTTCTCCAATATTTGGAATTAGAAAGGCGTACCGCCTCATAATCACGTTCCTGAGTAAGAAGAGAAAAAATCCCATTATCCGGTCCCACAAAATATTGATCTTCAATTTGCAAAGCTATGGCATTGCGGTCTGTGCCAACACCCGGATCCACAACTACCAGATGTACAGTATTGGATGGAAATAGGGTAGCTGAATTTTGAAGGACCCATGATCCAGCCATGATATCCTGGGAAGGAATTTCATGCGAAATATCCACAAGACGTACGTCGGGGGCGATGCCCAACATAACCGCTTTCATGGCACTCACATAATAATCCTGCAGACCGAAGTCAGTCGTTAGGGTAATCACATTACGCATAAGTATTCAACATCACCGGCATGACAAGCATAAGTATCTGTTCATCCTCATCTTCTTCGGAAGGTTTAACGATACCAGCCCTATTTGGAGTAGAGAATTCGAAATAGACGTCATCGCCGTCAACATTGCCAAGTACATCTGCAAGGTATTTGGCATTAAAACCGATTTCCATCTCTTCATTATCATACTCACAGGCAATGGTCTCTTTGGCTTCACTGCTCATATCGATATCCTCGGCACGAATCGTCAATTTATCCGGATGGAGCTGAAGTCGTATCTGGCGTGTTGTTGAACTAGAGAAAATAGCTACCCGTTTTACGGTAGCCAGCATCTGCTCTTTGTTGATGACTAATTTCTTTTCATTGTCTTTAGGGATCACGGACTCATAATTGGGATATTGTTCATTAATAAGTCGGGTAATGACAACGGTATTCCCGCTTGTAAAGCGCACATGATCCTCGGTTACAGTCATTGCACAGTCTTCGTCGTGCAACGCTTTCTGAACCAAATTCAGGGCCTTTTCAGGTACAATAAAATCGATCTCCTTTTCGCTGGTCAAATCCTGCTTGATGTATTTGACAAGGCGGTGACCGTCGGTTGCCACAAATTTGCTTTCATCAGGACCGATATCAAAATAGACGCCCATCATTGCCGGACGAAGATCATCATTTGAGACAGCAAACAGGGTTTTATCAATTGCTTTGAGAATATTTTCTTTAGTCGTATCCAGCGTATGACCTTCATCAAGGTTAGGCACTTCAGGAAACTCATCGGGATCTTCGCCAACCAATTTATACGTTCCTTTATCAGTGCGGAACTTAATATTAAATTTTTCATCCACTTCAAAAGCTACCGGTATATCAGGAAGTTGCCGAAGCGTTTCAATTAACCGTCGTGCGGGAATAGCCACGGCACCACCATCATCAATATCAGCATCCATCGATTCAATAATCGATATCTCAAGGTCCGTAGCTGTGAGTCGAAGCTGACCATCTTCACTCTCGAATAAAATGGTCTCAAGAATAGGAAGGGTTGCTTTATTCGGCACTGCCCCCGATACGGCCGATAATGCCTTAACCAGTTCACTGCTCGATACGTTAAATTTCATGATAATAATTTTTTATCTAGACGTTCGCCAGACCTAAACAAAATAGTCCGATTTATAAGTACCTTATACTAATAAATCCTCGCTCTCTTAGCAACCAAATTAAACACCAAATCTTTGTAATATTTAACCTTGCAAAAGAGATTTGGATTTCCGCTTGCCCCGAACCAGAGTAACAGGTTAAATTTAAAGCGGTCCGGCTTGAAAAAATAAAATATCTATCCCCTTTGTCAGACAAGATGTTTGACCTACATAGCGCCAGTTTATCTTGTTTTGTGGCTTTACTGCGAGAGCTTATTTCCATTCTTTGCTTTTCTTATCCAGCACCCCAAGTCCAGCATGCAAGGGGGAGCAGGAAAAGCTTACAATAGAAACATTTTCGTTATGTTTGTAAGGTTAATTACCTTTTGCCTCAGATGCTGAAACAAATTCAGCATGACATTCAGTTTTTTGAAGAATGAACATATTTAGAGGTTGACAACCGCCGGGCGAAGAGGACCTCAAACGTGATATGATCTTACGTTAAATCAAGATTATTATCTTTATTACATTGGGATCCCTCATGTACGTTAGGATGGCACTATTAAACCGGTATTAGAATTAATAAGATTCAAATATTACGTGCGAATACTTTTATTAGGACCTACGGCTGTTGGAAAAACAGCTTTATCTGTCGATTTGGCCAAACAAATTGATGCCGAGATTATCTCAGCCGACTCTCGACAGTGTTATAAATTTATGAACATTGGCACTGCTACTCCCACCAAAGAGGAACGGGGTGGTGTGACGCATTACAATCTCTCTATCATCGATCCCATCCAAAAAGACAGCGTTGTTAATTTTTATGAACGTGCCCAGCAGTGGCAGCAAGAAATTACATCCCGAAAAAAACACGTGCTCTACGTCGGCGGAAGCACGCTGCATGTGCAATCTGTGATACAGCCGTTGGACGAGGTACCAAAGGCCAATCAAAAGAATATTGATCAGCTTGAAGCACAGATAAAAACCGAAGGTATTGAACTGCTGTACGAAAAACTAAAAAAAGTCGACCCTGAGTACGCACAAAAAATGGATGGCATGAACACGCAACGCATCATTCGTGCTCTCGACGTTTGGATGCAAACCGACCGGCCATTCAGTTCTTTTCATTCGGATTCCACCATCACTGTTCCCGATGACCTGCTCGTATTTGGACTCAAACGCGAACGGCAGCACTTGTATGATCGTATCAATCGACGAACCGACCAGATGTTCGAACAAGGTTTTCTTGACGAAGTTCAGTCAATATTAAACCAGGGTTATTCGCTTGAAGATCCTGGACTTAACACGGTAGGATATAAGGAGGCGATTGCTTTTCTGAAGGGGGAGATCGAACGCGAACAGATGATCAAAGATATCAAAACGCAAACCCGTCGCTACGCCAAACGACAACTCTCTTGGTTCCGCCGCTGGGACTTTATCAACTGGATTAATCTGGAAAATGACAGCCTGGAAATGGCTTGGGATTTCATATCAAAGCAACTATCCCAGAAGTCATAAATAGCATTTTTAATAATCAAATTTGTTCTGGAAGTTCAAAAACTATGGGTATTTTAACCCGGTTCAGTTGTTTATCTGAAACGGTAAATCTTGTTTAAAATGCGAGCTAGCAGTAAAGTCAAATAAAGATTAACTTTAGCCGTTCATAAAAATGCACAATATCCGTTAAGAATGTATAAAGCCACTGTAAACGTTACGCTTCGAAAATCCATTTTAGATCCTAAAGGTAAAGCTGCCCATCACGCGCTGAAAGATCTCGGACTCTCCGATATCAACAATGTGCGGATTGGCAAACTTATTGAACTTGATATCGATGCCGATGATAAAGATAAGGCATTCAAAATCGCTGAAGAGGCCTGCACAAAATTGCTGGCCAACGAGGTTATGGAAGATTTTGAAATCACGATCCACGAAAACTAATTAGCAACACTATGTACGACCTGCTTTTTAGCATTTGGGGATCCACCCCCGGTGTTGAGGAGGAAGAATCTCCCGGCACCGATGTTGATGTTCTGGAAGAGGAACAGGAAGACGAGGAGGAAAAGACCCCATGGAGAGTCATCCTATATGATGATGACATCCATACATTTGATGAAGTGATCGAACAGCTGATCAAGGCATTGGGATGCAACCAGTCCCGCGCTGAGGAACTCACATTTAAAGTTCACAATGAAGGCAAAGCCGAGGTCTTCGAGGGAAGTTTTGAAGAATGTTTCGAAGTCAACGGCGTGCTCAAAGAAATTCAACTTGTCACCGAAATTAAAGGATAAATCGTGTCTACAAACTTTGGAGTAATCGTATTTCCCGGATCAAACTGCGATCATGACGCCTACCACGCTATGGCCCATGTGATGAATGCTCAAACTAAATTTCTCTGGCATAAAGATACCGACCTGTCTAATATCGACTTTCTGCTGATCCCCGGCGGATTCTCTTACGGAGATTATCTGCGTTCTGGCGCCATTGCGCGATTCTCTCCAATCATGCAGTCAGTAATCGAATTTGCTAAAAAGGGAAAGCCAGTACTGGGCATCTGTAATGGATTTCAAATTTTGCTCGAAGCGGATTTATTGCCGGGTGCAATGCTTCATAATCAACAACTCCGTTTCGTTTGTAAACAAACACATATTCGCTGCGAAACCTCCGACACTCTTTTTACCAGAAATCTTTCTGTCGGGGATGTGTTGGAAATGCCTGTTGCCCATGGTGAGGGCAATTATTTTACTGATTCTGATCAACTGAAAACATTGCAGGATAATGACCAAGTGGTTTTCCGTTATTGTGATGCTGAAGGACAAACAACCGAAGAAGCCAATTTTAACGGGTCGATTGATAATATTGCCGGCATCTGCAATACAGGCCGTAATGTAATGGGAATGATGCCCCATCCTGAACGGGCCGTGGAAGATATACTCGGTTCATCGGACGGCAGACGAATTTTTGAATCCGTACTAAACGAACTTGCTGTTGCATAATTAATTTTTCAACATCATGGCGGAAGAGACACATAAAAAAAGGCTCTATAGTAAAGGGCTGACTAAAAGCTATAAGAAGCGTACTGTTGTCTCAGACGTCTCTATTGATGTTCAACAGGGCGAGATTGTTGGTTTGCTGGGTCCCAACGGCGCCGGGAAAACGACCACCTTCTATATGTTTGTCGGATTGGTCACGCCTAATAGCGGTAAAATTTTCCTGGATGATAAGAACCTGACCAATATGCCGATGTACAAACGGGCTCGTCTTGGTGTAGGATATCTCTCCCAGGAAGCCAGTGTTTTTCGTAACCTGAGCGTACGTGAGAATCTGGAATCGATCCTACAGTTTTTCGACCTAAGCAGCAAGCAAATTAAAAATCGCGTCGATAAGCTGATTGAGGAATTTGGTTTGGAACGTGTGGTCGACAACAAGGGACATAGTTTATCAGGTGGAGAACGACGACGAACCGAGATTGCCCGCGCGCTGGTGACAGATCCCGATTTTATTTTGCTGGATGAACCCTTTGCGGGCGTCGATCCTATTGCAGTTGAAGATATTCAACAGATTGTAGGGGATCTAAAATACCGGAATATTGGTATTTTTATTACCGATCATAATGTACACGAGACACTGGCAATTACCGACCGGGCGTATCTTATGTTTGAGGGCAAAATTCTAAAAGAAGGTTCTGCCGATCAGCTGGCAGGGGATGAAGAGGCCCGAAGACTATATTTAGGCAGCCAGTTTCGTTTGGATCGTTATCGATCGGAGCAGGAAGAATAGCAACATTTTTTTGAACTGAGATGTATTCAATGCGTCTCTATAGACTTTTATATTGCGATGGAAGAAATTACCGTACAACAATTTAAAAATAAGATTGATAATAGTGATGGGAACTTATTCCTTCTGGATGTCCGCCAACCCTTTGAACAATATCAGTCTAAAATAGATTTTGAGTATTCTAAATTAATTCCAGTCGGAGAGCTACAAAGTCGGGTTGATGAACTTAAAGAACACCAAGAAAAAGAAATTGTATGTTTGTGCAGAAGTGGGGGCAGGAGTGCACAAGCCTGCATGATCTTGGAACGAGAAGGCTTTCCTAAAGTGAAAAATTTAAAAGGCGGTATCAATGAATGGGCCCGGGAAATAGATACGAGCTTGCCAGTGTATTAAAAAACAGTATTTAGCAGAAAGTATAGCGTACCAGCTTTACTCAATCAAAGATAGTGTTCAAAAGTGCACACCAAATAGCCAATAGAGTATCCAATATTATACATGTATGATCCCCCGTATAGAACGCTATAAATTGCCACAGCAACCAAATATGTTGTGAGAAAAATAAATATCCCAACCGAAATATAGCTAAGTTGTTTTTTGATAAGCTCTCCCCTTTCTTGATGAATCTTTAGGATTTTTATTTTTGAATCCTTTATGTCAACAAAAAATACGTAAGTAATTCAATACGTATTTTATTAAAGCCGGAAATTCAGAAAAAGTATTCAGTATCAAGTCTCGCTCATTACTCAAGGCTCAACACTCACTACCAAGATTTACACCATTGCTGCAATCTGATTGAGTAGCTCTTCGTTGCTTTCGGTATTCTTGAGTACTTTTAAGAGGCTCTGCATGGATTCTTTAGGGGATTTTTTGAGTAAGTATCGACGTACCATGTTACGCTCTTCCATCGAATCCCCAATAAATTTATCTTCATTTCGTGTGCCTGAAGCACTGATATTAATAGCGGGGAATATACGATCATTCGCCAACTCTCGATCCAGTACGAGTTCCATATTACCGGTTCCCTTGAACTCCTCAAAAATCAAATCATCCATTCGAGAGTTAGTCTCAATAAGGCAGGTAGCAATAATGGTAAGCGAGCCACCGCCTTCGATCTTACGTGCAGAGCCAAATATCTTTTTGGGTATTTCCAGCGCCCGAATATCAAGTCCACCGGAAAGCGTACGACCACTGCTTTCCTGTACATTGTTGTAGGCACGTCCAAGGCGGGTCAGCGAGTCAATCAGTAATACCGCATCATCCCCCATCTCTGCTTTTCGTTTCACATAGCCCAGTGCCATCTCAGTCACCCGTATATGATTATCCGTCGGCTTATCATTGGATGAGGCAAACACTTCGGCATCTGTAGAGCGCATAAAATCGGTAACTTCTTCAGGTCGCTCATCCACCAATAGAATACCAGTCGTAATATCCGGATAATTCTTAGTTAGTGATTCAGCAATTTTCTTTAACAAGACTGTTTTGCCCGTACGCGGCGGTGCTACGATAAGTGATCGTTGCCCTTTACCGATAGGTGCGACCAGGTCCATTACACGCATCTCGATATTATCGGGATCAATTCCGAGTTCAATATGATCGACCGGCATGATAGGTGTCTGTAGCTCAAAACGGGTCGTACGCTGCCATTCTATCGGATCTCTGCCATTAATTTTTTCAATGGAATAAACGTGTCGATGGCCGTGATTGTCCTCCTCGTACTCTCCTTCTATAACCAAGCCGGGACGTAAGTTATAATGCTTGACCTCATTCGGTTTTAAAAAGGGATCACGGGGCTCATAACTAAATTCATAATCCTCTTTCCTGACGAAACCATAATTCTTTTGGTTGATTTCGACGACACCTTCATAACGCCCGGCCACAGCTACATTATGATTATCATTAAAACGTGGAATAAATACGTTTTTGTTCTTTTTTTTGCCGCGATTTTTATTATTTCGTGAACGTCCCATTACATCCAGTGTTTTACTTGAAGTCTAACATTCCTGTTCCGCTAACTAATAAAGATACAGACACAGAAAAGTTGGAATTGTTATTAAAAATTAATTCGTGAACTTGAGAGGTGAAAAAGCAGTGTAGCCTTTTTGGCTACACTGCAAAATAATAAAGTATAAGTAAGATAAGAATGTTTACCGATATTTAAAATCTATCGGACGGTCGTAGTTTCGTCAATCCAACTATAGCATTTTTTCAAAGAAGAATCGATCTTAAACTTATCTCCTTTCTTCAATGGTGGAGACCAGAAGAATTTTTCTTCAGTAGACGGCGTAACCGGTTTATAGGATTTATACTTACGGCTCACCTCATTAGCCGTATTCGGATCGACCTGTTTTGCTTTGTCCAGGTAATCCAAAACTAACCAGTAAACAGTCTTATCATCCTTTGTCATTTTACGATTGCTCGTACATTGACTAACTGCTTGCGCATAAATATCTGCAATTTGTATATAAGGCTCTCCCCAGTCAGAGTTATAATTTATTGCCTGACGAGCATATTTACGAGCACTCTGCAATTGATCCTGGTTCATATAAGCATCCGATATCTTAAGTGCAACCTGGGCCTTTTGTTTCGCCTTATCTGTTTTGCCAATCGCCTCTTTGAGATACTTAACAGCCATATCATAGTTAGCATTACTAATAGCAAAATCAGCAATACCCATGACATTTTCATAGCTGGGATCTATATCATATAGTTTTTTACTTACTTTTTGGGCCTTATCCGTCATCTGCTGGCCTTCATAAAGATCCCGTAATTGTTTAAGGACTTTCTCATTCTTAGGATTATCCGCTAGCTGGCCTTCCAAAAAGGAAATTCGTTCTTTGGGTGAGTCAAACAGCTGATTGCGAAGCTTATCATAATAGTCTTTTAATTTCGTAGACGCATATTGTTCTGACGTCTTCATGATATCAAGTGATTGGTCTTTCTTGCCCTCAGAAACCAATTCCTGAAGCATCACTTGCATATAGTAGCCCTGCCCATTTTTAGTAAATTTTTCAGGATCAATTTGGTAGGCTTTTAAATAATTATCCGAAGCTTTCGTCTTTGCATCATCAATGAAATCGGTGTGGGATTGATACAAACGACCTCGTGATATGTACCAATCGAAGTGATCACTTTCGTCGTTATACTTATCAAAAAGTTTTCCATAGATAGTTAACGCCGTATCAATGTATGCCTCTTTAACAGAAGGGTCTTGAGCTTTCGATCCTAAACTATCATAAGCTGTGATCAGGCGACCCATATTTTTTTTCAAACTGAACTTTGAGTAACCCTTAATCTTTTCGGGCATGCCTTGCCATATCCAACGGCCAAATTTAATTGCCCCCTGATAGGATTGGTTTTTATAATTTTCATAAAAAATCGAATACGCCTGTATTTCACTCAATCCACCTGGGGGTGTTGCAGCCGTTTGCGCCATCGCCCAGCTACTGCTTATAAGCAAAAAAGCAGATAATAGTAATAGCTTCTTCATAATTCTAACAATTTATACGTATGGTTCAGGTTAAAAACTAATTCAAGGTGTTATTTATTGTAATTTTGGTCGGAAGAACATAACCTCTGCCAAATTCAAAGACAAATGTATGCCCCAGATTTGTTCTTTAATCAAATTATTGGCTTTTGTTCCCCGAAAACCATAATCAAAACTCAAATCTATCGATGAATTCGAGTTTGGTGAGCGTATTCCTAGTCCAAATGAGAACTGCAAAGTATTAATTCGCTCTCCCCCTACCCGTAAATGGCCTGAATCATATGAGGCCCCGACTCGATATTTAAATTGAGATAAAAATTTTCTCGATCCCGTAACATAAGGAAAATATTGCATACCTAAACCCCATTTATAGCGATTGACAAACATTTTGTCTTCTGAGGGTTTAAAATCATTATGATATTGCGACCATTGCTGATAAAGGCCTTCAGTACCTATCATCAACAGGTTGCTGGGATAATAACTGATACCAGCACTTATTTTAGCTGGAATTTTAATAGTCCCATCTCCCAAATTTTGTTCATTGTTAAAAGAAACCCCTTGCTGTAAGGTTGCTTGCCCCGTTTGCTTGCGGGTTGCATTTATCGTGACAGGTAAGTCGACCGCTACTCCTAACCCAATTTGATCTTTTTTCCTTAGGATATTCGGCAGACGGATGTAAGTTCCAAAACGGTTACCCAAACCGGATCCACTCGTTTGTACATCAAAATTAACAGGACGGTAAGGGCCCCTATTAAATATTCCCTGAAATTCGTCATCAAGAGACAAGAATACAATTGATGCGGCATATCCGACTGAAATATTCTTAGTAATCTGCCACCCCACACCAAGTTCAGCGCGATCGATACCCCCACTGCCACTGTTGTATAACCCATAATTAAGGGTATCCTGACGGGTACCGCTATTTACTATTTTCGTATGTTGGGTAACCGTTCGGAAATTAGATTGTGTTACCGGCGAAAAGGAACCTGAAATTCCAAGCTTACCCCTGATAATAGGCAACTGTAACTGAAAATTATCAATAGAAAAATTGGTATTTCGTACATTATTTATTCCATTATTTGCCTGATACGATCGCAATCCTATGCCCCCCGTGCCCAAACCATAAACGGTGTTACCCCAAAGTGCAGGATTTGACATAGAGGCTACAAAAGTCTCATTATAAGAAACTCCTAACAAGCCCATAGATCGGGCTGCGGTATTTTGCAAATCCACCGGATAGCCAATACCTAATTTTGAATATACCGATCCACTGCTTGACTGACTGTTACCAGACTGTGCAAAGACAACAGTTCCATACAAGCAAAAAACAATTGCTATTGCTACAATTCTTTTCAAACTACTTATTGGTATTTTTTAAATGTGTAATTATAATTTTAGGCCTCTTGGCAGACATTTGGTCCGAATCTGAATAAATCAGACTTGGTGTTATAACGCCATTGTTTGAGAGCGCAATATAAAATTGCTGGTCTTTAGAAACTTTGCCAAGAGATATTTGTTGTGCCAGAGAAGTAATATCCATATGATATCCTCCATCACTTTGATCATAACTTCCTGTAAAGATGGGACTTCCGGGATCGATACTGGCGGGAATATTAGTTGTATCCCCTACCAGTAACTTTATATTTTTTTCAGGTGGACGTTGTACGCTAGATGGTTCCGACTGCAGACTCTGCTCCATGGCCGAATCATTTTGATAGAAAATTAATTCTGCCCTGGAAATCGTTGATGATTCAATATCAGCATTCGAAAGATCTAACTTAAATTTTAGTATACTTTCATACGTACTGTACAATGGCACCGAATGTTGCGGATACGATTCGTTACTTCTACTCAGTGAGTAAGCCCATTTTGCCATTCCCACATTCACAGTATCCGACTCCTGACTTCTCGCAATGACAAACCGAGTTGAAGAAGCATTCAGGGGAATGATCTTTTTACTATTCTGAGCAACCAGTGCAAGGCCATAAACATTATGTTGGAACACTGAATCTTTAGCCGAGGCTGTCAGTTTAGAGTCGGAAGCATATTTGTAATATTTTTGATACCAATTTGAGGATAGATCCACATCAATTGAGTCTTCATTGGCTATGGTAAATGACCCAACTTTTTCGTTCATATCTATCTTGATACCATCTTTGACCCTTCGATCAGATCCTTTCCAGTACTCATTAATTTCATAGATGTCAAAATCCTGAGAGGCTGTAGAATCACCATAAACTTGGGCTCCATTGAGAATAATTCGGAGCATCATCTTATCACCCGAGTGAAGCGTATCAGCTGCAGATGGCATTAATGGCTCTAACATCCCAATAGAAGACATATTACCAAACAGGGCGTCGTTATATTGCCCGGCCGAAAAATATGAACGACCGCCGGCATACGTATTTACACGCATGGTATCAAGCCCTGCTAGCGTAAGTGTGTCTACAACAATATCAGCCCCGGAATTAGTCAAGCCTGAGCCTACAGGACCGGGATTTTCACAACCACTTACTGCAATTAGTACAATTATACTTAGTGTAAAAGAAAAGAGACCTAAGCTTTGAAAAATGCTATCCTTAGATTTTTGCAACGAAATATTACTCTAAAAATTTAAGTTTCTTCAGTTTTTTCTTCTTTACCAGCGATCTCGTTATAGTAGTCTGCAAATTGTTCGGAAACATCTTCAGGAGATCCCTGAATTTTTGCTGGATTAATATTCATTTTCTTGAATAAATCATCCAACTGGTCAGTAATATGATTTCCGGTCACTACATAATCGCTGTATTTCAGACCAATGTTTCGTAAGTCAACGTTATCACCCTCGATAAGATTGCCTCGATCAAAAGAATCTGCCAATCCAATTAAATCTAACAATTTCTTATTGAAGATCCCTTTATTCTCAGGATGATGGATATTATAAATGATCTTAGCCTTTTTAAATAATTCTACATCATTATATTTCTCTTTCACAAGCAAAGGAATAAGACCGGCAGGCCAATCATGACAATGGATGATATCCGGCTCCCATCCCAGCTTTGCCACAGTTTCTAACACACCTTTACTGTAAAACACAATACGTTCATCATTGTCCTCATAATGTTCATTGGTTTCCGGATTCATGAACATCGCTTTTCTGTTGAAGTAAGTGTCATTATCCAGGAAATAAACCTGCAATTTAGCATTTGGGATACTTGCGACCTTGATACGCATTTTCTCAATTTTTTCTCCCACTTGGACTTCAATTCCTGAAAGACGAATAACTTCATGCAGACGATTACGTCGATCATTTATCGTACCATATTTAGGTAACAAGATACGTATTTCATATCCCTTATCTTGCAGCGAAGCCGGTAAAAAACGAAGCAAATCGGCCGTATGAGTCATTCTTGCAAAAGGAGATATCTCTGCAGCGGCATATAATACTTTCATAGATTAAGTAACTAATGAATTCGTTGATGTTTTATTGTTATTCGTCGGATTCTTTATCCTCTTGATCAGTATAAAGCTGGCTCATTTCATCTTCATCAAGTGAATAGAAATCAAAAAGGGTATCACTTCTAAGGCCCAAACGCAGAGTTTCGACCGGAATAACTTCCGATGGCTTGACATTGCCCAAATTTACATTACTGCCAAACTTCCGGATAAACCAGACTTGTTGTTCTTTTTGAGGAGCTTCAAAGATTAGTTTTGATACAGGCACTTGGTCGGCAATTTCATCGATGAGGCCGGAACGCACTTCCCCATTAGGACGAAATACCCCAACAGTACCACTTTCCCGTGCCTCACAAATAATTTTCCAAGCACCGGCATCGAGCTCACGCTCAATCATTTTCACCCATTTGTAGGGAGGAATGATATCATTTGGGTTTTTACTACCAATCTCAGACAGAATGGTAAAATGCTTACTCATCTGTTGAATGATTTCAACTTTTCGCTGATCAGAAAGCCAGATCGTACCATTAGATACCTCAGCATGCTCAATGTTAAATTTTTCGAGCAATTCGATGTAAGCATCTAATTGATCCCTTAGTACATAGGCCTCAAAAAGAGTCCCTCCAAAATAAACGGGGATATCAAAATTGGAATAAACTGCCAGCTTTTCTTCAAGATTCTGCGTTACATAGCTCGTACCCCATCCCAATTTGACAATATCAATATAATTGGAACACGATTTGCAAAAATCCTCAACTTGACGAACACTTAATCCCTTGTCCAGGATAAGTGTCATTCCTTTTTCGCGGGGTTTTTCGGTACGAGTAGGGAGATGGTTTAGCTTGAAAGCCATTGAGCATTATAATTTTGGAAATTTGAACGAACAAAGATACTAAAATACAGCCTGTTAATAAAGTCTATCCCACCTTTGTTATCAACTCTATTTAAATAAATAAAAGTTTTTGTACTAAACGCAGGCTATCTTCTTTTATTAATTGAGAAAATTTCCCTTACAAATATTTTAAATACTTAGATTTATCACCGTGTTCAATTTATCACATAAATTTGAAAAAAACTTGCCCGATTCTATCTCTTCTGTTCGAGTAAATCAACGTGAGCGCTGTATTTTGTAGTATTTCATACAGGAAGCTATCTATTTTCAATTGGGGAAGAATCAATTCTGAACGTTATCTTCAGGCTTTAAGATTAATGCCGAATAGGGATTCATCCAAATATGCTGATTGCCCATCCAGCCGTAATGCCCCCCAAAATTGGACCCACCATAATATTCTGAGTCACTGTTGAATATAATTTGGTATTGCACACCCGAGAACGGTCCTAGATGATATTCATTGATCTCCCGGTCCGAAAAATTCAGTACAAATAGCAGATGGTCAGAAGGATTTTGGGCTTTACGTAAAAAAGCGAACAAAGAGGGAGTACGCTTCCCAAGTTCAATCCACTCAAAACCATCCCCCTCCCGCTCTAATTGGTACATTCCCTTTTCTCGACGATAAAGTTTATTTAAATCATCTACGAGCTTTTTTACTCCTCGGTGACGATCGTGATCTAATAAATACCAATGCAGGGCACGATCTTCAGCCCACTCACTAGTTTCGGCAAATTCATCTCCCATAAACAATAACTTTTTCCCGGGATGCCCATACATATAAGTAAATAACAAACGTAAATTGGCAAACTGTTCAGGCTCAGCTCCTGTACTTTTATAAATGAGCGGCTTCTTCAGATGCACCACTTCATCATGAGAAAGCGGAAGAACAAAATTTTCGGAATAATTATACATCATTGGAAAAGTAACCTTATTGGGATCATCCTTCCGTTGCCTCGGAGATTTTTGCAAATATTCCAAGGTATCGTTCATCCAGCCCATATTCCATTTATAGTCAAAACCCAGCCCCCCGTGGTGAACGGGAGTAGTGACTCCCGGCCATGCGGTAGATTCTTCGGCAAACGTCAAGATTCCCGGGAACTCACGATGTATAATAGTATTAAAATCCTTTAGAAAACGTATAGCTTCCAAATGCTCGTTGCCTCCGTATTTGTTGGGAGTCCATTCTTCCGGGCCTTTTGAATAGTCTAAATAGAGCATAGAAGCAACGGCATCAACCCGCAGTCCGTCGACATGAAACTGATTAATCCAGAAATGTGCATTCGATAATAAAAAATTACGGACCCCAGCCTTGCCATAATCAAAAATATGAGTTCCCCAGTCTTTTTGCTCTCTTTTTTGCGGATCCTGATATTCATACAAGGGCTGACTATCAAACATTTGCAAGCCATATTCATCCTTGGGAAAATGACCGGGCACCCAATCAATGATTACCCCAATCCCATTTTTATGACACTCATTTATGAAGTACATTAAATCTTTAGGCTCGCCAAAACGACTGGTAGGAGCATAATAACCGGTAATCTGATACCCCCAAGACGGATCATAGGGATGTTCGGCAATAGGCATCATCTCAATATGAGTAAACCCACTATCTTTTACATAGGGTACAAGTTCGTCTGCTAATTCCTTATAAGTCAAATACTCATTATTATCCGCCCCTTTTCTACGCCATGACGCCAGATGAACCTCATAAATAGAAATTGGCTTTCTGAATGATTGCTGTTCCTGGCGATTATCAATCCACTCAGTGTCGTCCCATTCGAATCCCTCTAAATCGTAAACAAGTGATGCTGTTTTGGGTCTTACTTCAGTAACATATGCGTAAGGATCAGACTTTAGAAAGGGAGGTGAATCTTCAGCTGTTTTTATTTCATATTTATATAACGCCCAATGCTCAATATCCGGCACAAAAGCGGTCCATATTCCCGTCGCTTTATCTTTTTCCATGGGATTCTCACGGCCATCCCAGTTATTAAATTCCCCTACAACACTAACACTATGAGCGTGTGGCGCCCAAACAGCGAACCGGACTCCGTCTTTACAGGGATGGGCCCCCATAAATTCATATACTTTATCATGATCGCCTTGTTGCCAATGATCCCTTTCAGTATCCGTTAAAATAGAAATAGAATTCACCTATCTAAGTTTGATTAATATGAGCTATCAACTAGAACTTTAATTAATGCAAAAAAAATAAAATAACAATCATTTCATACCTGATAATTAATAATTGAATTAATTTAAACTCGTCTCTAATTATATTAACTGTATTGAAGATAAAACTATAAAAAAAGAAAAGGATTAAGCTTTATAGCTATATCAATCTAATTAATAGAGGGCTTTAAAACTAAAAGTTGGTAGTGGACCAAGTAGTGAGTCTGAGACTATTAGCAGTAGCTCAGCCAGTTAATATCTTTACAAGATTGTGCTCCGAGCTTTTTTTGAAGGTCGACAAATTAAGTTCATGGATTATATTTTGAATTCAGTGGGTATAGTCCAGTCAAACTTCAGGTAGAGTCAGCCGTTCTGTAAGCTGTTATTGGTTTTGACCTCGCATTCCTTACAACTGTTCGCAGTCCTACGGACTTCATCAGGGAATGTAAAGACTTCGCTGAGTCTGTTTTCTCGCTGCAGCTGGTTACCTGTAAGCGTCTAAAGTTATACGTTTGGTAAACGTCGTACCTTGCATTTTTGGATATTGGTTGGTTACTGCCAAACATACGCAGAAAATTTTATTCTTACTCCGAACACCCCCTTTGGGATAATTAATCAGCCCAATTCTTATCCCCATGTAACTTTCTACAAGTCTCCCCGTAATATTTACTGGATTATGCAGGCTTACAAAGACGATTACTCCAAGCAATATCTAAATTCAGTTGAAGTCTCATTCACAATCCATGAAAAGCCCCGATATCTCCGGGGCTTTTTCATTTTCTTTGCTTTAAAATCTTAGTATCACGGAAAAATGCCCATATGTTCATACATGATACCAACTTTTTGGATCGCACTTAAAAAAGCAGCCGTACGCAAGTCGATATCGTGCTCTTTGCGGAGTTCATTTAATTCTTGGTAGGCATTAATCATCGTCTCTTCCAGACCGGAGTCAACCAGATCATATTCATCTGCGCCGTGTGCTAATTGATGCATCTCTTCCTTCGTAAACTTACGGTCAGATATGTTTTCAATCACATTCAGAATCTTTCGATAGCTACTTTCTTCAAATCGTTTTTCCATACGACCAAAGCGAACATGCGATAAATTTTTAAGCCATTCAAAATAAGAAACGGTTACCCCACCTGCATTCAGATAGTTATCAGGAATAATCAACGCACCTTTATCCTTAATAATATCATGTGCTTTAGCCGTCGTAGGACCATTGGCCGCCTCACCAATAATTTTAGCCTTAATCCGGGAGGCATTCTCTTCGTTCAGTTGATTTTCAAGAGCGGCTGGAATTAAAATATCACATTCCGCCTCTAAAACTTTTTTATTGTCTTCCAATTCTTTAGTGTTGCCGAAGCCGATAATAGACCCCGTATCTTTTCGATAGTCCATAAGCTCTTCAAGAGCTATACCATCAGGATCATAAATTGAGCCTTCCAGTTCAGCAACTCCTACAAGTTTTGCGCCGCCCTCCGACATGTATTTCGCAGCGTGATAACCAACATTTCCCAATCCCTGGATAACGAATGTTTTTCCTTCTAAACCGACATCAAGGCCAAGATTTTTCATATCCTGTTCATTGTTACAAGCCTCACGAATACCGAAATAGACTCCCCGGCCCGTCGCTTCAGTACGACCGCGTACGCCCCCTTCCGGGATCGGCTTCCCTGTTACACAAGCCTCGGAGTTGATGTCAGATTTAAGCTGACGGTAGGTATCCAGCACCCAGCCCATTTCCTGGGCACCAGTACCATAATCAGGAGCCGGTACATCAGATCCAGGGCCTACAAAATCTTTTTTGATCAGTTCATAGGTATATCGCCGGGTAATATGCTCGAGTTCTCTTTGCGAAAAACGCGATTTATCAATTTTAATCCCCCCCTTAGCACCGCCAAACGGTACATCCACTACTGCACATTTATAGGTCATCAATGCAGCCAGGGCCATCGTCTCATCCTCATTGACGGTCAGACTAAACCGGATGCCCCCCTTGGTAGGTAACTTGTGATGACTATGCTCCACGCGCCAACCGTGAATCACCTCTATTGATCCATCATCCCGCTGAAGTGGAAAAGTAACATGATATACATTGTTACAAATCTTGATCTGATCTAACAGTCCATGGTCAAAACGGGAGTATTTCGCAGCCTTATCAAAAGCTCTATTGACCTGTTCGAAGAATTTATATTCAGCCATAATTTACCCTCCTTAGACAGCAATTAAATATAGAAAACCGCCATTTTTTAAATTTTAGAATAGGATAACTATCGGAATATTCTGACAGAGTATCAACCCAATGGCATCAATGATGTTTAAACACTGCTGTATGAATTTTCTTCCATTGATCCGGTTCTCCATCAGTCTGCATAATAACAATACTTTTTACAGGAAAACGAATATGAAACTCTCGTCCCATGACGTTCAATATTCGTTCTTTTTCTTTTGGTGAAAGCTCTCCATACATCAGACTTAAATGTGGAACGAAATTATCTTCGTAATTTACATCAAACAGCTGACGGGCCATGCGGTGTATCTCTTTCAAATGATTTGTAGCCTCAACATGTACATAAAGCGAACGATAAAATTTATCTTCATAGCCCGCCTTTGTAAGTACGAGTTCGAAAGGATCCAATGAAGAAGCCAGCGTGTTTGCCAATGTGACCAATTCAGTCTCCCTTGTATTTAATCCCCCCAGTAATGTAACATGAGGTGAAAAAAACGGGGTTTCATATTTCTCACTTAATTTTTTAATTCGTTCTTGGAGTCTGAAGGCAATATCACCACTAGGTTCAAGCCATAGCGAATACGTCGCCGTTTTTGTCATAAATATTCCTCTGTATTTCTAATTTTACCTTGTATTTATAATCCCGCTTTTTTTATTGCCTTACGCAAGGCACTCTCGGGTTGATATCCTACCAGATGTGAAGCTACTACACCTTTCCGGTTTATAACAAACACCGAAGGTATGGCATTTACCTGATAGTCGATACTAACGGATTGATTTGAATCCATCAAATTAGTGAACGTATATCCATTCTCATTCATATAATGTTGAACCTTTTTCTTGCTTTCACTATTAATGCCTAAAACCACCAACCCGTCATTTTTATATTTATCATAAAGTTTTTGTATATGGGGATGGGCCTCACGACAAGGTCCACACCATGTAGCCCAAAAATCCAGTACCACGACCTTTCCCCTCAAGTCTTTGAGGCTCATTTCCTTCCCTTTAAATGATGTCAAATCAAAGTTTTTAGCTTTCTTGCCAACTAAATCATAACTGTTGTTCTGCTGGCTTTCAAAGGCAAATTGCTTAACCTTTTGCGCTGATGAAGGGGGAATAAATCTAAAAACAGAATCCGCAAAAACAGGACTCAAATGGGCTTCTTTCAGATTTACCGTTTGATACATGGTCAACGGACTACGAGGAGAATCTTCGGTGGCGCTAACCTTGAGTGACTGCCGGAGTACCAAATATGTCTTTTTATCAATCAAGTAAGTTGTGGGAGATACTTTCATATCTTTCAAGCCTGACCCCTGATCATACGTTGCTTTAACTTTGTAAGCCTTCTTTTTGCTGCCGTCCGCCATCGTTACTGTCTCGGTACCCAATACAACTGCCTTTTTCAAATTCTTAGTGATAACCTTGTAGGTCTCCGTCAGCTGCTCACCCATATCTGTAAAATCAGATGAAGATGAGACGCTACCACTTGCATCTTTTGCCGATTGCATGATAGACGATCGCTGTTCTTTATATTGGCCGGATGAGGGCAAATAGGTCCATGTCGTGTTGCCATCCGAAACAATTGTCATGGCCAGCTGGTTGCTCTGCACTTCGATACGCAATTTACCAGGATCTTCATGTGCATAGTAGATAGGAAAACTTGAATTCTGGTTTTTACCTGCTGACTTTATCGTAGAGTTCAGAACGGCTTCTAATTCATAGGTTTTCATTGTCCTATACCTATGCTCAACCTGCCGCAGAATTTCATCAGCATTTTTTTCGGTATTTTGTTGCTTACTACATGCTATACCCACCAAACATAACACAATAAAACACCGACTTATAACATATCGCATCAGCTCATAACTTTTTTAATTATCTATTTTCAGTAACACACGAACAGCATTATTGATGTTGAGGAAGCTAACAGAGTTTTATTAACCATTCAATAATGAACATCTTATTTAAAATAAACAAGGTGGCCATCAACTTATTATTAACAAATGTAAAGACAGGAATATTTTGCAATTCATTTAAGAAAAGAACAATGTAATATTCATTTTCTATTAATTTCTTATTAGAATTTAATAAAAATGCTGAGCTACTCTTTGAGCGGCAAATATTGAAAAAGGGTTCTGGTCGAAACCAGAACCCTCGATACATCTCATCACAATCCCTAGCCTTAATTTAAAAAAATTGTGATAAGATGCCATCTTTCTACAAAATTATTATTTACAGAGGTTTAGGATGAGGCTGCCTCTTCAACATGCTTCTCTTCCCCACCTTGCAAAAATACATTCGTAATGAAGAGAATGGCAATCCCTCCCAACCAAGCCAATCCAAGAGGTACGTTAAAACTCAGCCATACAGCCGAAAGACCACCTGCAAGAGCACCGACCGTTGAAATAATAATACTTGGTATAAGGTTCATACCCTTGCGATATATAAAAAATCCGATATAACCAATAACCATGCCGATAGAAATCATCCAAAAAATTTTGGTTCCCAATGATGCTTCCATTGTATATATGCTCCTTTAATTGAAATTCACTGACTAAATATAAGACTTCGGTATCAGGTTACGAAAGATCAATCCGTCAACACTAATTTTTTTACTGATTGGTAAGCGGATTGCAAAGCTTCCTTTCACCGAATTTTATTTTAACTTTGGTTTAAGAACTTCTTTGATTACAAAAAATTGTGAGTTTTGCCAAAGTCGTTAAATAACGATAGTGAAAATATACTTTTTTAAGTGATTTTGGAACTCAAATTCCATACTTACTTTAAGTGTCAAAAAATACATTGAAAGTCCACATAGACAATATCGAATACTGATGGAAAAAACGGCCATCCGAAAAATCATTCATGTGGATATGGATGCTTTCTACGCCTCCGTGGAGCAGCGCGATTTCCCGGAGTATCGTGGTAAGCCTTTGGTTGTTGGCGGATCACCGGAAGGACGCGGAGTGGTGGCAGCCGCTAGTTATGAAGTTCGGAAATATGGGGTTCACTCTGCTATGCCCGCTGCACAAGCCGTACGATTATGCCCACAGGCTATTTTTGTTAAACCCCGCTTTGAGGTCTACCGAAAAGTATCGGAACAAATCAGAGAAATTTTCTTCCGGTTTACGGATCTTGTTGAACCCCTTTCGCTGGATGAGGCTTACCTGGACGTCACCGAGAATCATATTAATCTTCCTTCGGCCACTCTCATTGCCAAGAAGATCAAAGCACTTATCAAAGAAGAGACACGGCTGACGGCCTCTGCTGGAGTAGCACACAATAAGTTTCTGGCAAAAATTGCTTCTGATCTCGATAAGCCAAATGGACTTGCCGTTATTCTACCGGAAGATGCAGAAGCATTCCTGAAGAAACTAAAAATCGGAGAATTCCACGGAATCGGAGAGGCTACTGAAGCCAAAATGAAATCTCTGGGCATTCATAACGGAAAGGATTTGAAGGCTTGGTCAGAAATTGACCTGGTTGAACAATTTGGCAAAGTGGGTCGTCATTACTATCGGATTGTGCGAGGAATTGACAACCGGGAAGTAAAGCCTCACCGAATACGCAAATCAATTGGCAAGGAGCGTACTTTCTCGAAGGATATCGACGATCTGAATTGGATCCACAATTTCTTGACTGAGCTGTCAGACAAAATTTCGGAAAGTATGAAAAGGAAAAACGCGGCCGGTAAGACGGTAACTCTGAAGGTACGTTACGACGATTTTGAGACCATTACCCGCAGTACCTCTTTCAGCCATTATATCAATGACACTTCTGATATTGCCAATACAGCCAAACAGCTCCTTGAAGAAACCGAAGTTGGAAAACGCAAAGTACGATTGCTGGGGATAACGCTTTCCAATCTGAACCTCAACGAGCGTGGCCACTTCAAACAACTGGAGATTCCATTTGAAGAATAGCTAGAGATTTGCACTAAATATATCTAATAACAAAAAATCTATTTTCAATAAATTATCTTAATCTCAACAGCGGAAAAAATGTCTGAAGACCGTTACTTTTTTCTTAATTTAGAGGCTACTCAAAAATCCGTTCAATCCGTACAAATCTGCGACTAGGTAACACCACTTAAATATGAATTACACCCTTTCCGATTTTGATTACGATTTGCCCGATGAGATGATCGCCCAAGAACCCGCCCATCCACGCGACCATGCCCGGCTGCTGATATATGACCGTGCTACCGGACAAATAGCCGATGATCATTTTTATAATCTCTTGGATTACCTTCCGAATGAGACTACAATGGTCGTCAATAATAGCAAAGTTGAAAAATGCAGGTTGTTATTTGACGACGGTAAAAAAGAAATCTTTATCCTGGATGCCGCCAATAATACGACCGTTCATGCGATGGTCCGGCCGGGGAAAAAATTCAAAAAGGGGCAAACAGTTGCACTTACCGACAAAATTTCTGCTGAAGTGCTGGAAATCGATGGAGATGGAATTCGTACGCTAAAAATGCATCCTTCTCTTGGAAACAGTGCTTACAATAAACATAAACGGACCCCATTCCCGCCTTATATAGAACAAAACGAATCGCTATCCGAAGAATATCAGACCGTCTATGCACAGGATTTAGGCAGCAAAGCAGCGCCAACGGCTGGTCTTCATTTTACTGAGGAATTACTTGATAAAATTAAAGAGCAGGGTATAGAAGAAGCTGAGGTTACCCTTCATGTTGGACTTGGTACTTTTGCTCCTGTCAAAGCGGATAAGATTGAGGACCACAACATGCATTCTGAGTGGTTTGAGATTACGAATCAAACCGCCGAACAGTTGAACCGCGCGGATCATCTTACCGCCGTGGGTACAACCAGTGTCCGGGTTTTGGAGACGTGTATAAAAAGACATGCAACATTCACATCCACCAAGACGGAAACGGACATTTTTATACGTCCGGGGTACCAATTCGAAGCGGTAGATGCACTAATCACTAATTTTCATCTTCCCAAAAGTACGTTATTGATGCTTGTGGCAGCATTTATGGGGTATGATGAAATGAAAAAAATATATCAGCATGCGATCGACCAGGAATACAGATTTTACTCCTTTGGCGATGCCATGCTGATATTGTAGGCTGCAATAAAAAAGACGCTACTTAACACATTATGCAGCTTACAAATTAATTATCCGGATCATTTTTCTGCTGTTGCATCTGCTTCATCTGCTCCTTCATATCATTGTCATCAACCATTTTAACTTGGTTCTTCAGCGAGGTTGAAAGTTCTTCCACATCATCGTCGGTAAGCACTTCTTCAATGTCCTCAACCCCAACTTTTTTAAGCAGGTTATAAATCATCCGGTTGAATAACATCTGCTGAGCCGCAGAACTAAGCTGCATCAGCTGTTGCTGGGGAACCTGCGCGCCGGAAAGTTTAATCTTATTCATAACTGGTTCAAGCAGCTTTTCAATCTTTTTTGACATCTGCTTTTCCAGCTCTTTAGCATCTTTATTCTCTTTACTCGTCACTTCATTACCGTTAGGATCGACTAACTTCATGTCTTAATAGATATTTTTTTCTGATTACTTCGTTTATATAACAGGTGATAGGAGGATATCGTTTATCTGGACGGAAGTCAAAAAAAGCCAGAAAATGAAAGCAAGAAGCTTTTCGCTTCTTGCTTTACATTATTCATTACTCCTCAAATACCAAGGCATCCGGTTCGGCGCCAAGCTCTTTAAGATATTTCATTATCGCATCGTTAAAGGCAGGAGGGCCGCAAACATAAAACGGTTGATCAAAGTCATCAATCTGATTTGCCAGAAATTCCTTGTCGATAAATCCATCCAGGAAAATGTGCTCTTCTGTGGGTTCATCGGTGATTACATTTATAAAACGATCTCCAAGCGCTTCCTTAAATTCTTCGTTCAGGATAATATCCTTATCTGTCTTGTTCGAAAAGATAAGACGGTTCCCGTCAATTGCTCCTTTTTTATGGAGATCTCTGAAAATAGCGATAAAAGGCGTCACACCAGCACCTCCAGCCAGAAATACGCCCGGTCCTTTATAATGAATGGTACCCCAGGGATCATCGATAATAAAAGCATCTCCTTCTTTCAGCTTTCCCACTTGCTCGGTGACTCCATTATGATCCGGATAACTTTTGATTGTGAACTGTAAAGATGGTTCTTCGTTCAGGGAAGTAAATGTAAAGGGACGTTTTTTATCGCGCCATCCGTCTTTATCAATGGCTACTTCGGTAGCTTGTCCAGGTTCGAATTCATACCCATCCGGTTTTTCAAAAGTATATTGCCGGACATCATGAGTAATCTTTTCAATTTTATTAATTGTTACCTTATGACTCATATTTTCCTCCTAATTTTTCCTTTTTCTATTCATCCACAAAATGCAATTGAATCTTCTTTCATTCAAATAGACAATTTCTTTGGAATGATAAGAAATATTAACCCATTTACATAGTTTAACATTGAACTAATAAAGTAAAAGAAGTGTCTTATAACTCATATCAATAATTGATACTGAAGAAATTACAAAAGAAGCACCTGTTGAATATCCTACTCACCAATTACCCCCTCGCAGTCGTAAAAATCTTGATGAAATTGTATTTCCCGGGAAATACCAGCTGGGGGCCGTCTTAGGCGGCCTTCGTAGCTTGATAATAAATAAAGACTAAGCTAGGGATAATTCGTTGGACAGCTACACCAGCTGTCCAGCGAGAATATCCTGTTCATTTTGATAAATGTTATACCAATAATTCGGGCAACCCCAAAATTATTTCAAATTTTCGGCAAAAAAGGCCACTGTTTTTTTCCATGCATCCTCAGCTGCCTCTTTTTGATAGCGCGTGCCGGAGGGATTGGCAAACGCATGTCCGGCCCCATCATAAATATGAATAGAATTCGCAACGCCCGCCTTATCTAAAGCGGACTCAAAAGCTTTTGCCTGTTTAGGGGGAATACCGCTATCTTCGGCACCAAACAATCCTAGAATCGGCATTTTTAATTTTTTAAGCTGATCGACGTCTGTAATAAGATGGCCATAATAAATAACCGTAGCATCAACTTTATCTGGCAGAGCCAACGCCGTTTGTAAGGACCAGCCCCCACCGAAACACCAGCCAATTGAACCTACATTGGTAACTCCCTGCTTTTGGGTAAGATAATTATATGCCTGCTTCAAATTGTCAATCGCTGCTTTCTCATCCACGGCACGCGCGTATTTTCCCGCGCTATCGGGTGACTCGGCAACTTTTCCGTTGTATAAATCTACCGCTAATGCCACATAACCTTCCCCGGCAAGCTTGTCCGTCATCATTCGAATATTATCATTAAGTCCCCACCATTCATGGATAACAATGAGGCCCGGCATACTGCCACTTTCGCCATCCGGTTTCGACAGATAGCCCGTTATCTCATGGCCATCTACCGTTGCATAGGTAACCGACTCTCCCGAAGCTTGCGTATCTTGCTCCAACTCTGATGCAGCATTAGCCACGGGAACATCTCCCCGGTGCTCATCCGACATGCGATCCAAATAATCCTTGCTCTCTTCACTGCTGCATCCTACGGCCATCAGCAATACCATCATCCATATTCCTAAATGAGTACCCATATTTTTACTCCTTTATTAGTTATGGTTTATTAATTGTAATTCATTTTTCCGATCAAAAGTTGCATTTGCTTAGTGTATATTCAATATACAATGATGTTTACTATCTCTTAAGGGAGAGTTTGAAATTAAGGAAGAAGTTTGAACGGTGGTTGAGATATTTTTTTAACATGCCATATGTTCTTCCGGGGATGCTTCTTTCTATTAAGGCGTGATTCCTAAATGAGGTACAGCACTCACATTGAAGCTGTTTTCGTATCTGAAAATTCAACAGGAATAGTCACTTCTGCATAATCCCAGCTCAGCACTATATTTGTTGAAGCATTTTTGACATCACTAAACTGAATAGCAAAGGCTTGCCGAGGATTTTCTGTTTTATTCGATGGAACATTGACCCGCATTACGTCATCATTTTTATCATAGTCAAATGCCCCCCACTGCCCCAGTTTACTATTTAAAATGATTGTCCATTTACCATTTTTATGCGGGATGGTAAACAAAGCGTAGGTCCCGGCCGGTAACGTCTTTCCTGCAAACGTAATGTCTTGGGTCGTAGTGATTTCAGTAGCTTCGTTAGCCCCGGTTCGCCAAACCTTGTCATAAGGGACGAGATTTCCAAAGATGACACGATCCCTTTTATATGGCTGTCCATATACAATTTTAATATATGTATGAGATGGTGGATACTTTACACTTGCTATGGCAATTGGACTTTTACGCCGAACGGGGTCGGGTTTTTGCGGTTGTCGCTGATTGCAGGCCGACAGAAATAGTAAGTTTAATACTAACCCTAATAAATATTTTTGCGATCTTTTAAAATGCATCATGAAATAAATGTATTAATGTGATCACCAGATAAAAAAATTATGATCTATAAAAAAAGTAAATCTGACGATTCAAAAATTGCCAACAAAAAATTCCGAAGATTTACGGGTGGGTTCGTATCCATATCCAACTCCTATATTAAATCCAAGATTAGATAATCGAAACTGGGCTCGAATCCCAATCCCAAAGACACTGCGCGAGGCTTTATACCAATTGTTAAAAGTAGGATCAGTCACGGTATCGGTAAAAGCCACGAGGTAAATATTGCTCAAATAAAATGGAAATAAGAATCCCCCGTTATCTACATAAGTAATAGGGATAGTGTATCGAGTGCTAAAACTCAAGAGATTATTTGAATTGGTAAATATGGGTCCTGAAAAGGCATCCGAAACCAACGACTGATTATCAAAGATGAAATTCGACTGCGTGAGACCTTTGAATCCCAGTCGGAGTGACTGATTCCATTTCCGTAAGGGAGATACAAAAGCATACATTCCTCCATGAAACGCTGTTTGTGGCTTTGAAGAAAGAGATAACTTTCCCCCATAGGCCGAAAATTCCGTTGCATCAGAATTCAGATGTCGTTCCAATTCAGAAAAGAGAATAATCCCCGAATTGGGCTGCAAATCACGGATATTTTGCTGAAGCCGATAATTAAACTGCCCATAAATATTAGCGATAGTAGTATTGACAAAATTGGATTTGCTGTTCCCCGGGCCCGTCTCAAAATAGCGAATTTGAGATTGTCGTATTTCCGGTTCTACGAAAAAGGAAGTGTGGTAAATATTTTGATTTAAACGGACCCAAAATGGTACGCTTAGTGAAATACTGCGCTCCTGTCGAAGTAACGTATGTATATTTTGTGCACCGGACTGCACATACCGATAGGTAGGCCGACTGTATAAACGTAATTTAAAACCCGGATAAAAACTTTTGTTTTGGTAAAGGACATCATACCATCCACGGTTTTCCATATATGTTAATTCAGCAGAGTAGGTTTGATCCGCCAACAAGCTATTGCTATTCAGCGAGAAGCCTGCCTGATACACATTGCTATTCGAAATCTCATTAAAAACGGGTAGCACCGTTCGCGGTTTTAACCAGCTCGTCCCGGTTGAATAATCGCCCGTTCTCCAACGGTGAGACTCAGAAATGATCGAATCTGCCACAACGGGACGGTGCATGAATTCCCGTTTCTTTGGGGTTGGCTGCCAGCGATTGGCCGGAATCTTTTTATCAAAAAAATCGGCTCGGTCTAAAACCACAGGTACTCGTTCATCTTTATCCTGTTTGACAAAGGCAACTCGCTGACCATCCGGACTATAACTTGCCTCAAAAGCATTAAAAGCAGTATTTGTGATTTGTGCCACCGTTTGGCTACTTAAATCATACTGGTAAATTTGCTGAGTTCCCGAGAACCCACTGCTAAATAATAATTTTTTTCCACCGGGACTCCACGCCGGATCGAAGATCGATCCCCCGAAGAAAGAAATATCCGGCGGCTTACGGAGATCGCCTTCCGGATGTTGGGCATCCACAATCCACAAGGCCTGCATGCCTCGCTTATTCACAACAACAGCCCACTGGTCGGTCACTGGATTGGGTTGCACAGCAATAATCTGGTCGCTCTCCAATGATGCAATTTTATGAATTTGATCACCTGCAGAGACTAACCTTGATGAAGCCGGACGCGTTTGCAGGGCAAGCAGCTCATCCCCTGAAAAAACCGGCGCATACATTCGTCCATGTTTGGTCAATTGATGCTTTTGCCCCGTCAAGAAATTATATTGCACCAATTCTGCCTTGTTGGTATTATCGTAAATGGGATCCGTCTGATAATAGCTATAGACCATTTTTGACCGATCTTTTGATAAATCATAGCGATAATCGCTTACCGAATTTGTTGTTATTAATCGCTTAAGATGATCATTTTTCAAGTCATAGCTGTAGAAGCCCGCCCGTGCATTATAAAACGATCCGTGAAAAATAAGTTTGGAATCGGACAACCATTCGGGACGACGGATTTCCCTACCCTTATAAGGCACTTCAAGTTTTCTGCCACGGGGGAAAGGGTCCTGACCAGCCAGGGCTTTCCGCTTGGTATCCTCAAATCTATTATACAACTGACCGGGCCAAAGTCCCGTTACATGCCGCAGGGCCACGCCATATCCCAGAAAGGGAAAATCCATATAAAAATCGAGCGCTTTTTTTGTCGTAGTAGACCCGTATCGATCCTGTAGCCAGCTGGTAAATTCATACCCCCCAATATAGTGGCGATCAAATGGGCGAGAATACGAGGACATTTGCATCATCTGTCCCATCGACCAGCGTTGATTGCTTTTAAATGTGGCATTAAACTGGTTCGCAAAAAGCGGGAAATTTCCACGTCCGCCGTCAGGCGATACGCCTTCGGTCTCATATTGTACGGCAATACCTTCGAGCATCCCTGACGGAATGGCCCCATGGAACGATCGAGCCAGATCCGGCGAAAATAAACTTACGAGTTGCGGTATATTATACCTGCCCAGGTGACTAAACTGCATAGCGTGGGTCAGTTCATGGGGGGCCACATTTTCGAGCCAATTTCCCGTCTTCGGATTCAAGGCTTTTCCTTTCATGGGAGGTAACTCAATTTCAGCCCGAAAATGATAAGGGGTGACGAATCCATTTGAACGATCATTGAAACTATTTAGGATAACAGGAAAGTGATCCAGATGTCCACCCACTAACTGCTGTGCCGGTCGATATTGCATCTCAAGGATTCGGGCCATCTGCATAGCTGTGGAATCGTTGCCCTGATTATAAACAATGTTAAAATGCGGTGTTGAGAGATATTGCCAATTTTGTCCCGACGGGCGGTATTGAGTAGAATAAAACTGACCAAAAGCAGACGTCGAAAAACCCATCGAAAATAACAGAAGAGCAAGAATTTTTCGCATGGGTGGTATACAGTCGTTTGATTATAAAGTCGAGACCAAACTAAGAAATAATTTCTTCATCAGTCAATAAAAAGAGATTATCGCACTTTTTGTTCCAGAATTAAAGGAGTAGAGAATATTGGATAATTGGAAAAGAAATTTAATTAATTGTAGACCTAATGTCGTAGATACATTTCTGTGAGCTACCCGTTGGGTACCAAAATTCATCCGAATAACCAATATTCTGGCAATTTACATCATCCTGCCAAGGCGGGCAGGTATTCGTAAATCGCCCAAAAATGAGCAAAGGTGCCGGCCAGGACGAATAAATGCCAAATCTCGTGATGCCCAAACCATTCCGGGATAGGATTCGGCTTTTTAAAGCCATAGATTATCGCCCCAAAAGTATAAGCTAGTCCGCCTGCAATGATCCAAATAATAAATGCGATTGGTAGTTTTCCAACCATGTCGGGAAATAAAATGACGCCAAACCATCCCATTCCCAGATAAAATGCGGTAGAAAGCCAACGCGGTGCATTCATCCAGTAAATTTTTTTAATGATCCCAACAATTGCAATGCTCCAAATGGTGATGAAGACGATCCATTTCCATTCCCCCTTCAATACCAACAGGCAAATGGGCGTATAAGTACCTACAATAAGCACATAAATCATACTGTGATCAAATTTCCTCAGGATCTCAAGCGTCTTTTCCTTGACGGGTAATGCATGATAGAGCGAACTGGCTGTATAGAGCAGAATCATGCTCAATCCGAACATAGAAAAGGCGATAATTTCGCTTATTGATCCACGTTGCAAAGCTTCATTGAGTAATAGTACAAGTCCAACAATAGAGAGGATTGCACCTATACCGTGTGTCAAACTATTGACTGGTTCGCGCAGGTATCGGGTAATGTTGTTCTTAAAATCGTTCATGCTCTATAATATAAAATTCAAATAAATAAAAGGACGGATATAATTTATATCGATAATACAGGAAATTTCGTTCCCATCTCCCGCAATTCCTTGTTAGTTATTTGATTCCATCACACTCTACTATTATTGCTTGCAATGGGTGTTTCAAATGCTTGCATTGTCATCTCGACCGGTGGAAGGGATCTTTTAGGTGATATGGTTAGGGAATTATTTAATTGAGACCTGACAGTGAACAGCTAACAGATATATAGGGTGCTCCTGGGAACCAAAGATTTCTCACTACATTCGAAATGACCATGCTTTTTTGGAGAGTCAATGTCAAGATTCCATTCTTTTTACTCCCTCTTGGGCCATCCCTGCATAACAAGGTGGGAACTTCTTTAAATACAACGGAAATGAACTCAAAAATTTCTAACGCCAGTGAAAATCACAAGAGCATCAGCACTCAGCACCAAGGCTTAAGATGAAGCATATACTTTTCAGCTCGACTTGTAAGACTGCCTTATTCCCTTCCGACCATAACTTCAACGTTCATATGGATATCAAAAACTGAATCTGTACGCTCATTACCCAATGAGACCCTGATGATATATTTAAAATATTTCTTGTTACTGAAGAACTTTTCACCAATATTATCGTAAATAACTTCATTAAAAACATTCGCTTGTCGAGAGAGAAAGCGAATAATTCACTTCTAACCAACCTTTAATGCTATGAGGAAACGAAGCGCACTATTGGTCGTCGGGCTATTGCTATTACAAACCGTGGCGCTGGCACAGACCAATCTGATTGAAAAAGTAGAGAAAAAGGGTGATGAGATTGTCATCCCATATGAAAAATATCAGCTGGATAACAGACTTACCCTGATTGTCCATGAGGATCATTCTGACCCGCTGGTGCACGTAGATGTCACCTATCATGTGGGATCGGCCCGGGAAGAGCTCCAAAAATCGGGCTTCGCCCATTTTTTTGAGCATATGATGTTCCAGGGATCGGAGCATGTGGCTGACGAGCAGCATTTTAAAATTATTACCGATGCCGGAGGTACGCTCAACGGAACTACCAACCAGGATCGCACAAACTATTTTGAAACCGTTCCCAGTAACCAGCTCGAAACCGTGTTATGGCTGGAGGCCGACCGGATGGGCTTTCTACTCCCTGCAGTAACCCAGAAAAAATTTGAAGTTCAGCGGGCCACCGTTAAAAATGAAAAACAACAAAATTATGACAACCGTCCCTATGGGCAATACGGCGAGATCAACGCCGAGGCACTCTACCCGTACGGACATCCCTATTCCTGGCTCACTATAGGCAAGCTTAAAGATCTCGATCGCGTAGATGTGAACGACCTCAAGAAATTCTTTCTCCGATGGTACGGCCCCAACAATGCCACGCTGACTGTGGGTGGAGATGTGGATCCGCAGGAAGTAGTACAACTGACAGAAAAATATTTTGGGGACATCCCCCGAGGCCCTGACGTTAACGATATGCAACTTCCGCCGGCGACGTTGGACAAAGATCGCTACGTCTCCTATGTAGATAAGAATATCCGTTTCCCGGCCTTGCTGTTTACCTATCCTACGGTACCTCGATTCGACAAAGACGAGGCCCCGCTGGACTTCCTGTCACAGATTTTAGGCACGGGTAAAAGCTCATATTTTTATAAGAAATTCATCAAAACGCGCAAAGCGATCCAGGCTTCGGCCTTCCATCCCGCCCGGGAATTGGCGGGTGAATTTACCATGTTCGTACTTCCTTATCCCGGGCAAACGCTCTCCGATTTCGAGGGCGAAATGCGCCAAATCCTGGAAGATTTTGAAAAAGATGGGGTATCCGACGAAGATTTGCAGAAAATCAAAGCCGAATATGAAGCCAATTTTATTAATGGGCTGGCAAGTGTGAGTGGTAAAGTATCCCAACTGGCCAGCTATGAGACGTTTGCGCATGATCCCAATTATATTCAAAAAGATCTCCAGCGATATCGCAACGTCACCAAAGATGACATCATGCGCGTATTCCACAAATATATCTATCACAAGCCGGCCGTGATTCAAAGCGTACTGCCGAATGATGGAACCAAACCTGCTCAGCCGGACAATTTCGTCGCTCAAACCACCGGCAAAGATCCATATCCCACCACCGACTACAGCGGACTGGAATATCACGAACCCACCGGAGATACTTTTGATCGCAGTAAACGACCTGGGGCGGGTCCCGCGCCGCTGGTTAAAGTGCCGGACTATTGGACTGAAACGCTAAATAACGGCATGAAAGTGATTGGCACGCAGTACGAAGAAATCCCCGTTGTAAACTTGCAATTGACCATCAATGGTGGTCACCGGCTGGATATGAACGATCCCCGGAGAGCCGGACTTGCCGAACTGACAGCCTCGATGATGAATGAAGCCACCGAGCATTATTCGGCCGAGGATATTCAGGAAGAACTGCGTAAAATCGGTAGCAGCATATCGGTTACGGCTAGTGACAACAGCACCGAAATTAATATACGGACGCTAAAGAAACACCTGAACCGAACGCTCGTGCTAACCCGGGAAATTCTTTTCCATCCCAAATTCGATACCACCGATTTTGCCAGAGATAAAAAGCAGCAGCTCGAAAGTATTCAGTCGATGTACAAAGATCCTGCTTCGATTGCTGATCTTGTTTATGATCGCCTGCTGTATGGGGATAAGCATATTTACTCGCTGCCCACCAGCGGTATCGAGGAAACGGCCAATCGCATTTCGCTTGACGATGTGAAAAACTTCTATGATACATACTATGCACCCAACGTTTCGGAGCTGGTAGTGGTTGGAGATGTCACCGAGAAAGAAATCATGGACAAGCTGGGATTCCTGAAAGACTGGAAAGCAAAAAATGTGTCCCTTCCCAAACTGCCAGAACCCAAATCAACAGAGCCTACCCGCATTTATTTGGTTGATAAGGCCGGTGCACCGCAGTCACAAATCCGCATTGGATATGTTACAGACGTACCGTTTGATGCCACAGGTGAATACTTTAAATCCACGCTGATGAATTACCCGCTGGGCGGAGCATTTAACAGCCGCATCAATCTGAATCTGCGCGAGGATAAAGGGTGGACGTACGGCGCCCGATCCTACTTCGACTCCGATGATAATGCCGGACCGTTTACGGCCTCGGCGGGAATCAAAGCAGCTGCAACCGATAGTGCGGTCTATGAATTTATGCATGAGCTGACTAATTATCGAGATAAGGGGATCACCGATGATGAACTTACTTTTATGCGTAATTCTATTGGTCAGCGTGATGCGCGAAGTTACGAGACGCCGTGGCAGAAAGCCCGTTTCCTGGAGGAGATTGTTCACTACAATCTCGATAAATCATTTGTCGATAAACAGCGAAACATTATTGATTCTATAACCAAGGAAGAGATCAATCAGTTGGCTAAAAAGTATCTCAAAACAGACCAAATGTACATAGTGGTTGTTGGGGATGCCAAATCGAACCGTGAAAAGCTGGAAAAGCTTGGTTATGATGTAGTAGATGTCTCAGAAAAAGGCAACATCCTGCAACCGTTGCAGGAAAAAACGGGAGCGGGTAAGAAATAGCTTATGACTTTTTAAAATACCTCTTCTTGTTACGATAGGAAGGGGTATTTTTAAATGCTATTTTGACAATAGATCTGCCGCCTGATAATCCTCCGGCACGCCATCCACGAGAATAACACTCCCCTTTGAGTTATCAGTACGCATGGATACGATGTTCTGATAAGCCTCCGAATAGTACCAGGACCGAGCCTTTTCAAGATCAGGAAATTCTATGACTATCAAATGACCGGGAAACGTCCCTTCTACGACTTCTCCCTCTTTACCGTGTACTAGAAAATGACCGCCGAAAGGTTCAAGAGTAGCGTCAATCTTTTTTAGGTAGATAATAATTTCTCGATTTACCTTCATTTCGTGGAGGTGGGCAACTGCATAAGCGGCCATAGTTATTATTCCGGATAGCGTTTTTAGAAAATTAGTTTGATGGAAGAAACAAAAGTTGTAGACAGATCATTATTATTGCAGATCTAGTCTTCTGGATCAGAATACACTTAAAATTCAACAAAAAACTAATTGTTAAGATTCTTATTTAGAAGACCCAAAACTAGCTTATGGTCTCTTAGCAAAAATGAAGCCTGAGGAAACAGTTCATTACAGCCCTCTTACTCTTTTGAAGGATGCCAACTATCAATCTCAATAAATTGGGTGTTTCCATCATCATCTTTAAATACCAGCCGATCGGTAAGATCAACCGTTTCTGACTTCTTTTTTTGAAGCATTGCAGACATACGAATAATCCGGGCAGTGATCAACATTGTGCTATCTGATTTTTGGCTAATCTGAGCTGAAGATGACCTCCACTTATTATATACAATATATTGTGGAGTATATTTTTCAGGCCAATTACGCACTGTTATCGTCAGATCTGTACCCCGTTCCGGAATATCCGAGCTTGCCGAGGGAGGGTGGGACCAGTGCTTATATGTTGCATTTATTAGCTGCATATTTCCTACGCTAGTAGTATTTTGTAGTGTAGCGCATCCTTGTAGAAGGATCATGAATATGAAAGTGGGAATATATAAGACTTTCATTCTTTTCTTCTTTTAAATAACCACATATACGTTCATCAATCACTCAGGAGTTTAAACAACGTATGAAAAAAACAAATAGCATATCGATCATATTACTGGTAGTTCTATCTCTCTGGGGATGCAAAAATAATTCCACCGGACCCTTACAAGTTGATGAGGCTTCCGCTCAAAAACAATTTGTTTGGAATGCCATGAATTACTGGTATTACTGGCAAAGCAGTGTTTCTGAGCTTGCAGACAATCACCAGTATTTTTCTGATGAACAGGCTTTCCAGGATTATCTAAAAGGATTTACCGATGCTAAAGCACTATTTAATGGACTTATATATCAACAGGAAGATGAATTCTCTTTTTTTATTGATAATTATGAGACTTTTGGACAAAGTCAGCAAGGCGTCTCCAAGTCATTTGGATTTGATTTTGGTTTGATATATGAAAACGCAAACAGCAATGATATTTTCGGTTATGTTCAATACGTACTTCCGGCATCGCCGGCCGACCAGGCCGGGTTACAACGCGGCGACCTGTTTACCAAGATAGACGGTACCCAATTGAATGATCAAAACTATTTAGATCTGCTACAAAACCGAAGCAGTTATGAGCTCTCGCTGGCGAAAATAGAAAACAATTCCATCTCCGAAACCGGTGAAACGGTAAGTCTGCAGGCTGTAACCCTGCAAGAAGATCCCATTTTCAAGGATACCGTGCTTACAGCAGGCTCATCAAAAGTTGGCTATTTAATGTATAATGCTTTTCATACCAACTCTCATCAAGAACTTAATAACGTTTTCGGAAATTTTATATCTCAGGGTATCGATGACCTCGTACTCGATCTTCGCTATAATGGTGGCGGAGCAGGAGTTACCAGTCTGACGTTGGCCAGCATGATTTCGGGACTGGATAGTACCAACGTTTTTGCTACCTACAGCTTTAACGAAAAACGAGCGACACAAAATAACCAGTCAGTCAATTTTGTCAATACCGTTCCCATTTTCAACGACAGTGGTGAGCAGGTATCTCAAATCTTCATGAATAAATTAGGTCTTAATCATGTATATATTTTAACAGCACCGGGTACGGCTTCCGCCAGCGAAGTATTAATTAACGGCCTGAAGCCTTACATTACGGTTACACTTATCGGTGAACAAACGGTTGGAAAGGATGAGGGATCTCTTACGCTTTATGATTCTTCTCCTAATTACCTTGATAAGAATAATGCCAATCCCAATTTCAAAATCGCAATTCAGCCCATTGTCTTAAAAGTGGTCAATAGAAACGGACAAGACTATCCCAACGGATTTATACCTGATTATGAAGTTAATGAGTTGGATTACCTGGATAATTTACCCCCGCTTGGCGATAAAGAAGATCCGCTTTTGTCCAAAGCATTGGAACTTATCAGTGGACAACCAATGGCTAAAACTACAGCAAAACTCTGGATTTTAACCGTCGGAAAGATGCTCAAAGATAGTCGTGATCTGAAACCGTATGCCAAAGGATTGTATATCAATTCGATCGGGGAAAATAATGAATAATGCTCTTTATAATTGTGTTTTAAGATATGACGATAACTCAAAAAACTTCTTCAACGTCATCCCAAACCATATCTACGGGAGCTCAAATGTTGATACAGGTTTGTTTTTTGTAAAGAAATGCCCTCTGACACCTTATTCTATCCGCCAAATCCGCTCACAGTTATCCAAAGAACGGGAGCAGGAGGATCCGGAATAACTATCATTTTTCAGACTTTCTGAATAAATCTCTAAATTAGAACTACACTTTTTTGAAAACAACAATCCCGTTGTGCCCGCCAAAGCCGAAAGTATTACTCATTGCCACATCGACATTTCGTTCAAGAGCATCTTTAAGTACGATATTCAGTGTTGATGGGATCTCCTCATCAATATGTTCAGTATTTATAGTCGGCGGGATCACGCCCTCATTAATTGCTTTAATTGATGCAATCGCCTCAATCGCACCGGCAGCACCGAGTAAGTGCCCGGTCATCGACTTTGTAGCACTGATATATAAATCATCAGGATCTTCGCCGAAGACCTGGGCAACAGCATTGGTCTCGCTGGTATCTCCAACAGGTGTTGAGGTCGCATGGGTATTCAGATAATCCACATCTCCGGGGTTTAATCCACTATCATCCAGCGCCTGTTTCATAGCAACAGAAGCTCCTTTTCCTTCGGGATGCGTAGCCGTCATGTGATAGGCGTCGGCTGTCATAGCCGCACCGGTAACTTCTCCATAGATATGGGCTCCCCGGGCTTTGGCGTGTTCATATTCTTCCAGGATGAGTGTAGCCGCTCCTTCGCCCATCACAAAGCCGTCACGGTCTTTATCGAATGGCCGGGAGGCATGTTGGGGATCATCATTACGCTGCGACATTGCACGCATAGCAGAAAATCCACCGAAAGATGCTTCAGTGATGCCTGCTTCGGAGCCCCCGGTGATTATAACCTTGGCTTTACCCCAGCGTATGTAGTTCAATGCATCCATAATGGCGGTATTCGAAGTAGCACAGGCCGAAACCGTAGCATAGTTAATCCCCATAAGATTATATCGCATGGAAATAAGTCCCGGTGCCATATTGATAATCAGCTTGGGGACAAAAAACGGGTTAAAACGAGGGGTATAATCGTTCTCGGCATAGTTTTCAACTTCTTCCTCGAAGGTAAGCATACCGCCCTGGCCGCTCCCCCAAATTACCCCTGTGTCAAAGGGATCCATATTTTCGAAATCGAGTCCCGAATCCTGTACAGCCTGCTCGGTAGCAATTAGTGCATACTGGCTGTAAGGATCTGAACGACGTATAGTGTTATGCTCCAAATGTTCAGAAGGATCAAAATCTTTTAATTCACATGCAAAGTGGGTACGAAATTGTGAGGGATCAAAATGGGAGATCCGATCGGCTCCACAGACTCCATTCTTAAGATTATCCCAAAAATCCTCCACATTATTTCCGATAGGTGACAGTGCACCAAGTCCCGTAATGACAACTCTGTTCGGCTTGCTCATTGTAATATTGAAATATATAAGTTTATGTAACTTTGATCGTGCTGTAAGAAATGTTTAAAGATGTATCCATTAGCATAGATATACGCAATCTTCGGCGTATTGCAGTCGGGTTACAATAAACTAAACATAGGCGAAAAAAGGAAAGCGAATTATCGAATTCTCATTCACGCATACCGATTTCGGAATAATAAACCCGCAAAAATTGTGCATCAGAATGGAATAGAAAAGCCCTCCGATTGGGTAATGGAGGGCCTTTCGTTAATTTAGCTATGGAATTTAACCCTTTTGTGTAGCATAAAATCGTTCTCTTACAATTTGATTATCTTCCCATTGCTGAACAGCTACCTGTTCCAGCTGCATGCGATCGCCTCCTTTAAACGTAACATCCATCATGCATTCTACAGACGTAGATGCTTCATCTTCGTTAGAGGTAATATTTTTTACTTCCATCCCGTGAAATTCATCAACACTGCTAAAAAATTCGTTCTCACGCTCCCGGTTGGTATCTTTTCCCTCAACCTCGGTTCCGTCCTCCAAGACCATAACCACATCTTCATCATAATATTTTTCAAAGGCATCCATCGCTTTACCTTCTGCAATGTGATCATAAACATCGTTAATATTTTCTAAGTAGCTCATATTGTAAATTACTTTAATGTTAAAGCATTAGTGTGTGTTGTATAACCAAGCGCAGGATCAAATCGTTTACAATCTTCCATTTTTATTTGCTCTGACAGTTGCTTCGGTCTATCTTTCTAATAGTAACGAAACATAATTTTAAATCGTGGTTATGGCCAAGGTTAAACTCATCGATATCGCTCATGGGCGCAGCGGAGATAAAGGGAATAACAGTAATGTGGGCATTATTGCACGTCACCCCGATGTGTATCCTTTTCTTAAAGAGAACCTAACGGCTGACAGCGTGAAAAAATACATGAAACATATCTGCAAGGGAAAAGTTGAACGCTATGAGCTGCCCAATTTAGGCGCGTTAAATTTTGTGCTTCACAAAAGTCTGGGCGGCGGCGGCACCATTTCTCTCAAGCTGGATGCCCAGGGAAAGACCCATGCTTCGATGCTGTTGCGGATGGAAATCGAGGTGCCCGATGAATTGCTGGAAAAAGTAAAGAGTTCTTAAAGCAGTTAACCACCATGCGCCCGTAGCTCAGCTGGATTTAGAGCGTTGGCCTCCGGAGCCAAAGGTCGTGGGTTCGAATCCCGCCGGGCGTACTTAAATACCCTCTCAGTTTATTAGCGCAACGAACTTCCATATCTTACATAAGATTATAAACCGAAAATCGATGAATAATAATTTCAAAGAATATGGAAAAACGTAGCCTCGGGAATAGTAATCTGGAAGTATCAGCGCTCGGACTCGGATGTATGGGCATGAGTTTCTCCTATACCCCATTTCCAGATAGAACAGAAATGATTTCGCTCATTCGAACGGCCGTAGAAAAAGGAATAACTTTTTTTGATACGGCTGAAGTTTATGGTCCTTATACCAATGAAAAATTGGTAGGCGAAGCCCTGGCCCCGGTACGCGACCGGGTAGTCATTGCTACCAAATTCGGTTTTAACCCTGCCGACGAAAATCAGGAACGCTGGAATAAATTAAACAGCCGGCCGGAACATATTAGAGAAGTGGTCGATGGGATGCTCCAAAGGTTACAGACTGATGTCATTGATTTGTTGTATCAACATCGTGTAGATCCGGAGGTTCCCATTGAAGATGTGGCGGGCACCGTTAAAGAGTTGATCCAGAAAGGAAAAGTAAAACACTTTGGCCTGTCGGAAGCCAGTGCAAAAACGATCCGAAAGGCTCATGCCGTACAGCCGGTCACAGCTGTACAGAGTGAGTATTCGATGTGGTGGAGACATCCGGAACAGGAATTGTTGTCAACCCTTGAAGAGCTGGGGATCGGTTTTGTACCATTCAGCCCCCTCGGTAAAGGTTTTCTCACGGGAGCGATCGATGAGGATACCACCCTTGACAGCAAGGATTTTCGCAACACCATCCCTCGCTTCAGCCCGGAGAATCGAAAGGCGAACAAAGATTTAGTTCATTTACTGGACAAGATAGCTAAACAGAAGAATACAACGCCCGCTCAAATATCGATTGCCTGGGTACTTGCCCAAAAATCATGGATCGTGCCTATACCCGGTACCACAAAGTTAAAACACCTGGAAAGTAATATCGCGGCCGTTGATATTGAACTTTCCGAAGACGATCTTGATCAGATTGAAGAAGCTTTGTCAAAGATCAAGGTACAGGGCGCCCGGTACCCTAAAGAGCTCGAGGAAATATCAGACCGTTGATTAACTTCCCGGCAATGTCGGCTAATGGTAAAATGTATAAGACATTTTGTAATATGTATATTTTCTAAATATCACATCTATATATATTAGGTGTATACGATAAAAATGTTTGTTGCTTTATTGAAACGATCAATCTGGTAACTAATTTTTTACAAGCCCGGGAACAAAATGAATGCATCAAGAAACCCCAAAATTAGAATCACAGTAAATAAATTCGAAGTTAAAGCCACTTTGAACGACACTGAGATGAGCCACGATTTTATTTCTCTGTTACCGCTTGAACTTAGGATGAAAGATCTGTTTTGCAGAGAAAAGTTTGCCAACCTTCCAAGATCTATTTCCAAAAAGGGAACCCAGATACAGAATTATGAAGTTGGAGATATAGCATATTGGGCTCCTGGTGAAGATATAACAATCTTCTACCGGCAAGATACACAGAAAATGGAGGAGGGGTTATACAAACTTGGCAAAGTATTAGATGATATAGCGCCATTTGATACCCCCGGGTCCATACCCGTCAAAGTCGAACTCCTTTCATAACAGCGATCAACTTTATGAAATCGTTTTTTAACTAACATTTAATTCACCCCGTTATGATGAATAAAACCATAAAAATATCGGCGACGATTATTGGAATCCTGTTAATCTCACTTAGTTTTGTAGACTGTGCTGAAGCACAACAACAGGCCAATCGTGCACAGAACTCTGCGATTTTTTCCAAAGGAAGATTAGCTCCCGAAAAATACTTTACAGGCAAAGCCTGGGTTACAGGTCTGGTAGATAATGATTCGGTTTTTACGACTGCGGCGGGAAGTGTTACATTCGAAGCCGGAGCACGAACAAACTGGCATTCACATCCTGCTGGACAAATCTTAATTGTTACCTCCGGCATAGGATATCACCAGATTGAAGGGCAACCTAAAGAAATCATACGAAAAGGGGACGTCATAAAATGTCCTTCCGGTGTCAAACATTGGCATGGTGCCTCGGAAAATAGCAGCATGAGCCATATCTATATCGTTCCCAACACCGAAAAAGGAATTGTAAATTGGGGCAACCCGGTAACAGATGAAGAATATAAAAGCTAAACCCAATGAACCATGAAGAATCGCAAGAAAAACGCATTGAACGCAAATAGTACGTCAAGGAGAGATTTTCTCAAGCAATCCGGTATGATGGTGGGTACTGGTTTATTGCTTTCCAATCCTACACGGTTTTTAGCGGGAGATAGTGATAGTGCATCTTTTGATACAATTAATGATTTACTTAAATATAAAATTGCTCAACCGCCACAAATTAAAACAGTAATTATTAATGGGTTTTACAGTGCTGGTGATGGTGGTGGTGGTAGTTTTTATTGGGCTTCTTCTGAACGAAAATCAAATCATAATGGTGGAACAATTATAAATCCTGATCATAATGCACCTAGTAATTCTGGCATAGGTTCTCCAGCTTGGTATTCTTCAACTGGTGATGGAACTGTTGATACTGGAACAGGTTGTTGGAAAAGAGAATCTATTGGTTATATCAATGTAAAATGGTTTGGTGCAAAAGGAAATAATTCTAATGATGACATCAATGCTATACAAGCAACAATTAATTATTTGAATGAAGGCGAAGTTTTTTTTCCTCAAGGAAAATATAGAATTAGTTCTGCCATTGATGTAGATGGGAAGCAAATTGACCTTGTGGGAGAATCAGCATCTTATTGGGATAAAGGTAATAATGAATCAGGAAGTGTGATTTGGGCAACTGATACTTCTAAGAGTGATTGTATTTATATACACGATTCCTCAAATGCAGGGAATAGCGTAAAAATTATACGTAACCTTTATATTAGGGGGAATGATGATACAACATCATCTAACAGATATGGTATATATCTATATGGAGTCCGGGATGTAAGAATACTTAATTGTAAAATATCTAGGAATGCGTCTTCGGGAATAGTAGCTGAAAGTAGCGACCGTGTAATTACTAATGAAAATTATTTGCAAGATTGCCTGATAACCGGTAATGGAAGTAACGGAGTGCGCTGGTATAGTGCCGATTCTTGGGTTGAAAATAATAGAATAGGTTATAGTTCCGGAGATGGCCTTGTAATTGGCGCCCCAAATAATAGGATAAAAAATAATAGATGTGATCTTAATTCAGGACATGGAATTAATTCGGCATCTTCAGGAACGAACATTTCTGATAATATATGCGATCATAATGATAAGACTGGTATTTATTCATATGGTGATAGCACTATTATTTGTAATAACCATTGCTTTGATAATGGAGTTGATATTGCATCTGCAACACAAGAACGCTGTGGAATATTTATCAGTCAGTCAGGCGGTACTAATATAAATTCGGTTAATGTTGCTAGAAATGTTTGTGATGATGATAGAACTGAATTTACCATAACTTCAATAGCTACTACAAATAACGTATTTATAGTTTCAGGAGATGCATCAAATGAAATAGATCCTAATAAAAAATATAAAAGTCATGTTTACGTGCAGGGACATCCAACTCAAAATGGATTTCATAATGTTACAGCTGTATCTTATGATACGAAAACTGACAGGACTTCAATTACAGTACAAACAGATTTAACTAATTCTGCAAGTTCTGGAAGCTTATCGGCTAGAACACAATATAACGGAATAGAAGTGCGAAATGATGTGCATGGTATAGTTGATGACAATACGTTTAATAGAAATATCGTGCATGGTATGCAAGATTCACATTCAACATTTTCTCACCAAACTACTTATAAAGAAAAAAGGAAAATTAGTTTTGGTACTGTCACGGCAAATTCTGTATCGGAATATACTTTTATTGTGAAAGGAGCAAGACAACTTGATGTGGTTTCTACCGGTTTTTCTGGATTACCATTAGGGGTTGGACTAACTGCCTGTGTATCGTCTAAAGATACAGTCACCATAAGATTAAATAATTCAACATCAGGCAGTGTGTCTGTTGGAAGTAAAAATATAGTAGTAGTAGTTATGAGGAGAAATGATATAAGTTAATTTTGAATTAAAAAGTAATGGAGGGCGTTTGCATCACCATACTTTTTTTGATACTTGGTGTTAGTTTTACATTAAATGCCCAGGAAAGTACGTACCAGTTAGATAAAAAAATTAAAATCAACGTCGAGCATCACGTTCTGACTGCTACTCTGAATAATAGCTAAGCCATGCGATTTTATCTCTCTTCTGCCTTTAACCTTAATGCTTGAAGACTATGCCGGAACGAAAAAGATAAGTAATTTACCTAAAAGCTTATACACAAAAAGAGCACCATCAAGGAGTGAAGCTTCTGCAGGAGATATTGCGTTTTATGCTCCATGGGAAACCTGGGTATCTTTTATCAAGATTTCAGGTATTCTAAAGAGCTAATAATCCTTGGGAAAATTAACGGTGATATTGAAGTCTTGAAAGCACCTAGCTCTGTACCGGCAAATATTCAACTTGTTGAGTAAACCCATTTAAGGAACAGGCATTGGGTCTTTTGGAAATGAAAGCGAAAATAGCGACGTTTATTCTACGTGTGGAAGGGAATAAAAAAGTCGATATTCATGATTACTCTCGAAAATTTTAAAGAACACAACCGATATGTCGGTTTGCCGGATCCCCGGAATGAACATATTGATATAGGAAGATATCAAGATACCGATTCGCCACGATTAAAGTCAGATCCCGTAATGATCGACTTTTACCGCATTTCCTATAAGAGTAACTATCTTAATAAGATTGCACCTGATTACAACCACGAAAATCCTCAGCCTTTTTCCGGCATATTTTTGTACAGCCCGAAGCATCCCCTTGAGTGGGACCTCGACCAGCAAGTTGAAGGATTTTACCTGCAATTAAGCAAAGAACTTATCAATGAACACCGCTATTTATTCCAAAACCACATGGAATACGGTCAGCATGAACCCTTACATCTGACGCATAAAGAAGAAAAGGAAGTTCAGGATATTTTCCAGTCCCTTTTGAATCATTATAAAGAGCAACCGGGAAATACCTCAGTTCTGATTTCATATACGCATGTTTTGGTAAATTTGATTGAGGATTTTTATCAACGACAATTCTCTACGGACGTAAAAAAGTACAACCGAATTGTAACTGAGTTTCAGCAGTTACTCCGTGATTACTACAGCCAAAAAGTCAACCAATTGCCCAATGTCCAGTATTTTGCGGACAAACTTAATTTAACGCCCAACTATTTGGGGGATATTATTAAGCATCATATGGATAAAACCGCTATAGAAACAATTCACGATCATATTATACAGAAGGCGAAAGAATTGCTACGAGAGGATTATTCTAATATGTCTCAAATTGCTTATTCCTTAGGGTTTGAATATCCAAATAACTTCTCAAAGTTTTTTAAAAATCATACTGGGATAACGCCTTCTGAATTTAGAAATAACCATAAAACAGAAGAGGCTAAAGCTTAGGTTTTAACTGATATTTAAAGTTACAGCCGTTACTAACTTTTAGTTGCGCAATTTTGAGCGAAAAGAGAACAATAAATTCAATAATAATTGACTGTAGCGTATCATTGGGAATGACGTAAATATTACGCTCTAAAAATTAATCCCATCCCTCTTCTAAATATTCCAACTTTCCTTCAATGTCTGCCCAATCATCGGCATCAGGCAAAGCTTCCTTTGTTTGATTGATTAACTTGTCTTGCCAGTTTTCAGCAAGTCGTTCATTCAACTCAATGAAATGCTCCCATTCAAGGGGTACTTCATCATCGGGATATATCGCCTCTACTGGACATTCCGGCACGCAGGCATCACAATCGATACATTCAAGCGGATCAATAGTAATAAAATTCGGCCCCTCTCGAAATGCATCAACCGGGCAAACGGCTGCGCAATCAGTGTGTTTGCAGTTAATACAGGGGTCAGTGACAACATACGCCATAACTAAATAGATTTATTCCCTTAATTAATTTTATTTCTTGTCTGTGTTCTCCAGCAGCTGTACCATCAGTTCAATTTTTTGCTTGTACTGATGAGCCAACTGTTCAGAGTTTTGTATTTCGGCTTCAGATTTGTTGATGGGAAGTGTGTAAGGTAATACCCAAGCCCGCAATGTATGTGCAATAGCATTCATAGCGTTAATTCCCTGGATAGCAAAAAGCCCATCGGCAACACAAATGAGCCCAATTTTTTTATCTGTTAAATAGGGAGAAACATTTTTACTTGTTAGTTGAAGCCAGTCTAATGCATTTTTCATGATGCCTGGGATACTTCCATGATATAGCGGGGCCAGCCAAATCTGTTTGTCTTCACTTAAAAACAAGTCTAATATATCTTGTACAATGTCGGGTGTTGTTTTGGAATAGGGATCGAAGTGTGGGATTTCTATTTCCGAAAGATCTAACTGTTTTATCGGTAATTGACTTTTTTCACATTGTTCGTACACATACTGATAAATATTCCGATTAAATGAATTTTTCTTATTATGAACCGATCCACTAAATAGTAACATTATGATTACGTATTGGTTGAATTTTTTTCGTTTGTAAATGGGAACGGTGTTCGCAGGCATCCCATACATTTAATGCTGTCTGCACCACTTTTCTCAACCGATAGCCAACAACAAAGTACATATTGAACTATGTTTTTGGCAGCCCCGCTTATAATTAACTATTTGGCTTCCAGATAATATTCATTCACTTGGTCCCAGTTTACCAGTTTCCAGAAGTTAGTAACATAGGATCCACGCTCATTTTGATAATTCAAGTAATAGGCATGTTCCCATACATCAATACCAAGGATGGGGGTAAGGCCATTCATGTACGGGCTATTCTGATTGGCAGTTGAAACCACTACCAATTCTCCATCATTATTGACGGTTAGCCAACCCCATCCCGAGCCAAACTGTCCGGTTGCGGTATTATTAAAAATCTCTTGGAATTCGTCGAACCCACCGAATTTATTGTTGATGGCATCGCCAACATCACCGCTAGGATCGCCGCCGCCATTGGGGGAAAGAATCGTCCAGAATAACTTATGATTTGCATAACCCCCGCCGTTGTTGATCACTGCCTGACGGATATCTTTGGGTACTTCGGTAATGCGCTGCAATACTTCTTCAATCGGCAAATCCGCAAACTCATGTCCTTCTAAAGCCGCATTTACCTTATTGGTATAGCCTTGGTGGTGTTTGGTATGATGGATTTCCATCGTTTGAGCATCAATAATTGGTTCCAGGGCATCATATTCATATGAAAGTTCGGGAAGTTGGTAACTCATAACAGTAAGTATTATTCCAGTTCAGCTGTAAACATAAGCAACCTTTCTAATAAACAAAATAAATACTTTGTTTATTATATTAACTATTATCTATCATTGTTATAGGAAAAATTGAATTGTTGAGCATTTTATTTCCCTTAACAATTATGTACCATAATATAATAGTTTAATCGCAAGTGAATTTATTATGAAAAACGATTTGCCAGATCATGAGCAGGCTCTTTGGATCCTTAAAACGAAGGGGCCTCAACCAGTACGTACAATCGCTCGGGAAATGGATATTACCACAGAAGGTGCTCGGTTTCACTTGCTCAAGCTAGAGAAAAAAAATTTAGTAGAGGCTGAAACTAAACCTGAAGGTCGGGGCCGACCTAAAAAAATTTGGTCTTTGACGATTAAGGGGAATGCACGATTCCCCGATACACATTCTCAACTGACAGTACAGCTTATCCAGAATGTAAAAGAAAAGTTAGGGGAAAAGAGTCTGGACACCCTGATTGATGCCCATGAACAAAATACTCTGGAACGCTATATGGCGGAGATCAATCAAAGTGCTACCCTTGAAGAAAAAATACAGAAACTCTGTAATATTAGAAGCAGAGAGGGATATATGGCTAAATATGAAAGAGACGATGATGCATGGATTTTTGTAGAAAACCATTGCCCTATCTGTATGGCAGCCGAAACCTGCCAGGGTTTTTGTCGGTCAGAGTTGCATATTTTCCAACAGGTGCTTGGAGATAATATTGAAGTTGAACGCATTGAGCATATCATCAAGGGGGCTCGCCGCTGTTGCTATCGGATTACTAGAACTAAATGAATTATCTTTCTTAATTTTTAATTTTTTTTAGAAACTGTAGGCATATAAAACATACAGATTTCATTTTGAATCAAGTAGCTGGGAAAATGAAATGGCTGCCGTTTGTTCAGTATCCCTTATAAAAATAATTGGGTTTCTATGATTACACTTAAAAATTTTAAAGAACATAATGAATATGTAGGATTACCGGTTCCAAAAAATGAGCACATTGATCTTGGGGTCTATGACAGAAGTGATATGCGGATGAAATCCGAGCCGGTTATGATTGATTTTTATCGTATTTCTTACAAAAGAAATTACACTGAAAATGGTCAGGATGCGGTATTACTTTATAGTCCTGAACATCCACTTGAATGGGATCTCGAAGATCAACTCAAAGGATATTACCTACAATTAAGCAAGGAGCTTATCAATGAGCATCGCTACTTGTTCCAAAACCATATGGAATATGGTCAGCATGAGCCTTTGTATCTGACAGAAAATGAAGAGAGGGAAATTGAGGATATTTTTGAGTCTCTCTTACGTCATTATAAAGAGCAGCCAGAGAAAACCTACGTTTTAGTTTCCTATGCTCATGTTTTGATGATACTGATTGAGAACTTTTACAAGCGACAATTCTCTACGGACATCAATAAATACAACCATATTGTTACGGAGTTTCAGCAGTTGTTGCATGATTATTACAGCTGGGAAGCCGACCAATTACCCAACGTCCAGTATTTTGCGGACAAGCTTAATCTAACGCCCAACTATTTGGGAGATATCATCAAACATCACACGGATAAAACCGCTATAGAAACAATTCACGATCATATTATACAAAAGGCGAAAGAGTTAGTCCGGGAGGATTATTCTAATATGTCTCAAATTGCTTATTCCTTAGGATTTGAATATCCGAATAACTTCTCAAAGTTTTTTAAAAATCATACTGAGATGACGCCTTCGGAATTCAGAAAAAGACACCAAAAAACAAATACTAAGATATAGATTTTATTCCTCTTGTTAAGCGATACATCCTGTAAGGATGATATAAGTGATCACCTACATAGTCCGTACTTCTTAGTGAAATAGAATTCACACTTCAGAGTCTCCATCCCCCGACAACAGTCGGACTCATCGGAACGACATGAGGCGAAAATCTATAACACGTACCTATCTCTACCACTGGTTAAAATCGCTGTTTATCAGCCTCGGTATACATAAACCAAGGAACCATCATCTCTCAAACAGTAATATCTATACAGTTTTCTGTAATAAATATATTTTTCAATAGCCCCATCTAAATACATTAAGCCGAATCATAAAGACTCAACCATAAAGCGATAATTTTTATGAGGTTAAATAATCTTATAAAGGTCGTATTACTGTTGCTTGTTTTATTAAATCTAACTCCTTACGCTTTTTCGCAGAACAGCAGTGGAAGCGGTTTAGACTTTTCAGGCGATGCGACTATTACCACCCAAGGCATTTCCATCGTACCCGCTTTATCATTGGGTAAACCGGCGGCTATCTTTAATCTCTCTATAGGTAAACGACTTAGATTTGAACCGGATTTACGATTTTCACTGGAAGGGAAACCGTGGTCCTTCCTTTTTTGGTTTCGATATGATTTGTTTAACACGGATAAATTTAAGTTGAGAATTGGGGCTCATCCAGCAATTAATTTTATAACAGAATCCGCTAAGATCAATGGAGCTACAAGAGATATGATCGAGGCCCGCCGTTTTGTAGCCGGAGAGTTGAATTCGAGCTATTCCATTACCAATAATGTTTCTGCCGGCATCTATTATCTGCATGGACATGGCTTCGATCCCGCTACGCCGGCTAATACAGACTATATTAGTTTTAAAAGCAATATTTCTGATATCCATTTATTTCAGGATTTTTTGCTGACTTTCAATCCCCAGTTCTACTATTTGAAGATTGATAAAACTGGTGGTTTTTATATTGCCTCAGGTGTGACTCTGAGCAAGAATAATGTCCCACTTTCAATTTCGGCCTTCTACAATAAAGCCCTTCAAACGGATATTTTGTCGTCAAATATTCTCTGGAACATCAGTTTAACCTACACTCTCAATTTATAAGTAATATCGGTAGGAGTTTTGCTCATCCAAGAGAATGTGGCTCATGTTGTGTTAAAAGTATTGAATCATGATAATACGATAGGAAATGCCATTACCTTCAATAAAATGGTAAACGGGCTTTAATTCAATTTTGGCGGATCCGGCAATAGTATGGTCTCATTGTTTTGTCACTATTTTTGAGCGATCAAATTCTGATAGTTTTTGGGGCCAGAAAGCTGAGCCCGGTATGAATTGCTCACCCACCGCTCTTTGGCCGCCACCTGCGATCCTTATGCCGGAAAAATTTAGGTTTTCACGAAAACCTTAAAATCGAAGTCAGTTATTACACCTCCTATAGCGATTTTTTTCAACCAGCATTTTTTCAACAGATGAATAAACGATCTGAGAAATATTAAGATTTAAAGACCTTCCTTCATCAAGAAGTAATATTTATACGGCTTTTTGTAGTACGTATATTTTAGGATGACCGTATCTGATTACTTTTAGACTGAATGGAAAAGCCCCTCACTAAACAAACTTAGAACCTTGTCTAGTGAGTTCAGAAACAATCAATACCGATATAATCAATGAGTAACGAGATAAAAGATACGCAAAACAGTCAACAAACGGTTGATCATGAAAGCCTGAGTCAACCACAGGATCCACCCATAAAATCACTGGCAGCCATCATTGCAGGCGTTTTTATTGTCTTCCTGGTGATGGGGATTTTAATGCCTGTTCTGCCGCTCTATGTAAACCAGGGGCTCGGTTTCGGTGCCTTTATGGTAGGAATTGTAGAAGGCAGCAGATTCGCTTGCTCCCTGCTATCGCGTTTGTGGTCCGGAGATTATACGGACCGGGAAGGGGCAAAAAAAGCTTTTCTCTTGGGAATAGGGGCTACACTTTTAGCCGGATTATTCTATCTGGGTTCCTATTATATACCTAATCCGAATGCTTCTATCGCAATTTTACTATTGGGTCGTGCATTGCTTGGCATTGCTGAAAGCCTTGTAACAATGGGAGCACTTATCTGGGGACTGTCACTTGCCGGTTCTGCATATGCCGGCCGGATTATGGCCTGGGTGGGAACGGCTATGTATGCGGCTTATGCCATCGGTGCCCCCATCGGCACTACGTTATACGGAAGTTACGGATTTGAAATTATAGCTCTCGCTTCAATACTCATCCCCCTGGTTGCCTTACCGTTTGTAATCTTTGTACGCCCTGTAGCCCCTAAGCGCGATCAGGAACGCCCTCCTTTCAAGGAGGTCGCAGAAGCGGTCTGGGTACCGGGTAGCGGCTTGGCCCTCAGTGCCGTCGGGTTCGGTGCCATCACCACCTTTATTGCCCTTGTGTTTTCACGAAATGGATGGAATTCTGTTTGGATCGCCTTTACGGCGGTCAGCACGACCTTTATTGCAGGGCGGATATTATTGGGCAACCTGCCGGACCGGATAGGCGGAGCGAAAGTAGCGGTGATTTTTGCAATCATCGAAGCGGCCGGACAGGCCATGATCTGGCTGGCGCCAACGCCTTTAATGGTATTTTTAGGAGCCGGCCTTACCGGCCTGGGCTATTCGCTCGTCTATCCCGCTCTTGGTCTTGAAGCATTCCATCGGGCAACACAGCAAAGCAGGGGGATTGCTATGGGCGCTTATACCGCCTTCCTGGACTTATCACTGGGACTTGCCAATCCCGCATTGGGACTGGTGGCAAACCACGCGGGATTAGATTCGGTATTCCTGGTGAGTACGATTTTAGTACTTGGCGCTGCAGTAATTTCTCTGCGGATCTTAAAATCAAAAGACACTAAGCAGAAAGTTTAGCATAATCTTCAATACTGTCATTGCAAACGGAACGGAGTGGAGTGCGGCGCCACAGGAATCCCTTTGGGTCAATCCTCCCTTTCTGAGTATTTAGCTATGATTTGTATAAGGAGATCGCAGCGGTCGCGAAAGACACACGACCTCGCGATGACAATTTCACATCCCGTAGTTTTGTTACGCTTTCTTCAGAGCATATGAACGGTAAAATCTATAATGCTTTTTGTAATAAGTATAGGTTAAAAGTATTTGGATGTGATAAGTTAAGATTGAATTAAAGATTAAAAAGAAAAGGAGATATTAATTATGATTTTAGAAGAAAAATATACGCTATCAAATGGGGTAGAAATTCCCAAACTGGGTCTCGGTACATGGTTTATCAGTGATGACGATGTTGTACAAGCGGTGCAAGAGGCTGTAAAGATTGGTTATCGCCATGTTGATTCCGCCCAGGCCTATCAAAATGAAAACGGAGTTGGAGAAGGAATCCGGAAATCTGGTTTGGATCGGGATGATATTTTTGTGACGACCAAGCTCGCTGCCGAAGTGAAGTCTTATGATGAAGCGGTTGCGTCCATTGATGAATCGCTCGAACGAATGGGGCTGGAAACTATCGACCTGATGATAATCCACAGTCCGCAGCCATGGGCGGAATTCGGTGGAGAAGACCGCTATGAAGAAGGCAACCTGGAAGCATGGAAAGCCCTGGAAGAAGCCTACGAAGACGGAAAATTACGTGCCATTGGTCTTTCAAACTTTAAGAAGGGCGATGTCCAAAATATCCTTGAAAACGGTTCTGTAAAACCGATGGTGAACCAGGTATTGGCTCACATCAGCAATACGCCCTTTGAACTGATCGAATATTGTAAGGATAATGACATCTTGGTAGAAGCCTATTCGCCCATCGGTCACGGAGAACTCTTTAAAAATGAAGAGATTGCAGCGATGGCGGACAAATACGATGTTTCTGTGCCTCAGTTGTGTATCCGATACTGCCTGGAGCTTGGTCTCCTTCCCATACCGAAAACTGCTAATCCCGACCATATGAAAGATAATGCCGGTGTCAACTTTGAAATTTCGGAGAAGGATATGGAATCCTTGAAAAATATGGATCCCATCGAGGATTACGGAGAGGCCAGTAAATTCCCGGTATACGCAGAGAGTTAAAAGCCACTTATTGCAAAGCTGTAAAACAGTAAAATCTATAATGCTTTTTGTAATAAGTATAGGTTAAACATATTCAGATACAATAAGTTAAGACCGAATTAAAAAGATAATTAAGCGAGGAAAATATTATGAAAATTACACGAAATGGAGAAAACGCTTCTGTAGAAGGACCGGAAGATTGGTTTACCGGTAGCGTTCGAATTGATCCGCTATTTCAAACCGAAGAACCGGCACGCGGAGCCGGAGCTAACGTGACCTTTGAACCGGGCGCACGAACGGCTTGGCACACGCATCCACTGGGACAGACGTTGGTTATAACATCCGGCAGCGGACGAGTACAACGAGAAGGCGGCCCGATTGAAGAAGTGAATCCGGGTGATGTCGTTTGGTTCCCGGCCGGCGAAAAGCATTGGCACGGAGCGGCTCCCGACAAAGCGATGACGCATATCGCTATCCAGGAAGCAAAGGATGGGAAAGCTGTCGACTGGCTGGAAAAAGTTAGTGACGAGCAGTACAACGCTGAATAATGCTAATTCAATCTCCCTAATTCCCTCTTCTCCAAGAGGGACTTTATCCCTGCTAAGGATTCTAACATTTGAATTCATATTTAGTAAAAGAGTTCCTCCTTGGAGAAGGAGGTCAGGAGGATTGATCTGGTCTGTTTTCAGGCCAGTAGCCTAGAAATCATTTTTATCTGATAAACACATTAATTTCAATCAGAAATTGAGAAATTCATTATGAAAGCAGCAATTTATCACGGACCCGGTGATGTTCGGGTTGAAGAAATTGACGAGCCTAAAATTCAGGATCCTGATGATGTTATTATGCGCGTGACCCATACCGCTATTTGCGGTTCGGATCTCTGGTTCTATAGAGGCTACGAAGAACATGAAGAAGGATCTCGCGTAGGTCACGAGCCGATGGGTATTGTGGAAGAAGTCGGCAAAAACGTCCGTAATGTGAAACCCGGTGACCGCGTACTTGCTCCGTTTGCTATCAGTTGCGGGGAGTGCGAATTCTGTCGAAAAGGACTTTACACTTCCTGCATTAAAGGCGGATTCTGGGGACCTCACGGTAAAGAAGGAGCACAAGCCGAGAAAATCAGAGTCCCCAATGCCAATGGCACACTGGTCCGCATTCCGGAGCGGTACGCAAATGACGAAGACGTCCTGAAATCCATCCTGCCATTAACAGACGTGATGGCTACCGGTCATCATGCCGCTGTATGCGCCGATGTAAAAGCTGGCGATACCGCTGTGGTCGTGGGAGACGGAGCAGTAGGGTTGTGTGCTGTACTTGCCTCCCAGCGATTGGGTGCCGAACGCATTATTGCGATGGGCCACCACGAAGATCGCCTCGAAATCGCGAAACAGTTTGGAGCAACTGAAACCATTTCCGCGCGTGGCGATGAGGCCGTCGAACAAGCACGTGAGCTTACCTACGGTGGGGCAAATCATGTGCTTGAATGTGTAGGTTCTGCTTCTTCACTGGAAATGTCCGCCAATATTGTTCGGCCTGGAGGGAACATTGGTTATGTAGGTGTACCGCACGTTGAGAGTGCCGGGTTCCTGCGTCCGCTGTTCTATAAAAACGCCATATTCCGGGGCGGTCCGGCACCGGTCCGAAAGTATGTTGAAGAGCTTATGGCGGACGTCCTGCAAGGTACACTTGATCCGGTTCCCGTTCTCGACAAAACGGTAGATCTCGACGGTGTTCCGGAAGGCTATAAAGCCATGGATGAGCGCGAGGCTATCAAGGTGATGGTTAAGATATAGTCCCGGCTATGTTGCCATTTTAGAAATGAATATGCTTTCAGACTGTTAGCAGTTAGATTCTATTTGCAACCCCTGTACGTCATCCCGATGAGCCGTGACGGTAGTTTGGCCGTGGCGAAGAGGGATCTCAAAGGATTATATAGCATTAAACTTTATTCATGCTAATTGGCCTTTACCACATTTGAGATCCCTCACATATGTTCGGGATGACCTCGAAGGGTAAATTTATGGGCTTTAAGTTGATATTTGTTAAACGCGTTAATCATAGCGCCATATTAGTTGATTATGCCATCTGGTAAAAAAGGATATACCGATAACGACATCTTTGACCGGCTGATGGCCGGAGAATCCATTCCCATGGATGAACCTGAGTATTCGAGGATTCGGGAGGGAGTAAATCGTACCAGGAAATTATCCCAAAAACTGAATCAAGCTACGGATGAAGATGAAATCCGAAAATATTTGGGTGAAATAATTGGAGAAGAAATTGACGAAAGTACGACGATTTTTACTCCATTCCACACCAATTTCGGAAGGCATATCCGTTTAGGACGCAATGTGTTCATCAACCATGCCTGCTCCTTTTTGGATCTGGGCGGTATTACCATAGAAGACGAGGTGATGGTTGGTCCGCGAGTGAATATTACGTCTGAAAATCATCCCGTGGAAGTAGCAGATCGAAAAACGATGGTTCCCGGAGAAGTGGTCATCAAACGGAATGCCTGGATTGGCGCGGCTGCATCAATAATGCCCGGCGTTACCATTGGAGAAAATGCCGTCGTGGCGGCCGGCGCCGTCGTTACTAAAGATGTACCTGAAAACACCGTCGTAGCCGGCGTGCCGGCAAAAGTGGTGAAGAAATTATGATAGAACAAAGTGAGTTCTTGTGGTAACCCCTTCTTGTTCTTCCCCTACAAACCAGGGGAAGAGACACGTTGATTAGCAATGAGAAAATTTAATTACGTCCCTCTCCTTAATTATTAGGGAGAGGACAGGTGAGGGTCAACATAGGGGCATCTAATCAATTAATCTATAATAAATGGTAACAAACTTCGATTTCCTTAAATAGACACTCACATTATCAATATTAACCAAAAAATTTAACGATTTACGATGAATACCTGGAATAAAGAAGATCTTGACAACATTATTGAAGAGGATGATCTGCATATTGCTCCATTCCGTGAGGATGGCGAAACCTACGGGACGCCAACGTGGATTTGGTGCGTGTCGGTTGATGGCGACTTATATGTACGAGCTTATAATGGACCCCGATCCAGATGGTACCAGGCTGCCTTGCAACAAGGTGCAGGCCGAATACATGCCATCGATGAGAAGTGGGAAGTAGCTTTCGAATCGGTAAATGGAGATGAAATAAATGATAAAATTGACGACGCTTACCGGGAAAAATACGAAGGACATCAGTATCTCCCCCCGATGATCAGCCAACGTGCTCGCTCAGCAACCGTCCGAATTATACCACGGGAAACTGAATAAAATGACTTTCATCATAAATCACTAACTACGAATAATAAAACGGGGATCATTATGCCTCATGTAACTGTAAAGTTGTGGCCGGGAAAATCCGACAAGCAAAAAACAAAACTGACCGAAGAAATTACAAAAGATGTCATGAATGTGCTTGATTATGGCGAAGAAGCCGTATCAGTGACCTTTGAAGAAGTAAGCCCAGAGGATTGGGCCGAGTAGGTTTACAAGCCCAATATTCTTGATCACCCCGAAAATGTCTATAAAAAACCAGGCTATAATCCATTTGAATAAATCAACTTGAGAAGATTCAGATGATGTCTTTAGCCAAATAGGATTAAATCGAACAATATTTATCAGTTTTTAAATCAATTATAATATATGTATGCGATAGGATTAGATCATTATGGTGGCCCTGAAGTCCTTCATGAAGTGGAACTTCCTAACCCTGAACCCGAAGCCGGTGAAGTACGTGTGAAAGTACGGGCTGCCGGAATAAATCCGGTTGATGTAATGGTGCGCGAAGGTGCGTTTGCAGCAGTCTTCGATGAGCTCGACCCTCCTTATGTTCCGGGTATGGACATCGCCGGCACCATCGACAGGATTGGTGATAATGTGGACAATGATTTCGGATTGGAGGAAGGGCAAGCAGTAGTGGGGGTGGTTGACAACCACGGCAGTTACGGAGGATACAGCGAATATGTATGCCTGCCTGCTGCTTCGGTTATCCCTAAACCCAACGAATCGAGTTTCCCAGAAGCCGCTTCATTTTTAATGAACGCACTCACCGCCCGCAACGCCTTGGATGCTTTGGATCTTGGGGAGGACTCAACATTGTTAATTCCCGGGGCCGCCGGCGCCGTCGGTACTTTTGCCACTGCACTTGCTAATGATGAAGGAGTGGAAGTTGTAGCAATTGCCCGGCCGGATGATGAAACATTTCTACGCTCGGTTGGAACATCAGCCTTTATTCCACGCGGGGATGACGCTGCACAGCGAGTGCGTGAAAAATTCCCGGATGGCGTGGATACTGTAGTAGATGCAGCAGGCTTGCATGAAAAGATTGCACCGGCTGTTCGTGATGACGGAATGCTCATTGCCCTTCGTCACGGTCTAGAAACTGATCTGGAACGAGGCATACATGCCGAATTTGTTAATGTACGAGAGCGCAAAACCGACCATAAAGCAATTGCACGGCTTGCAAAACAGGTTGAAGATGGACTTCTGCCACTGCGAGTAGTGGATGTCTTTCCGGCCGCCGAAGCAACTAAGGCCCATGAACGATTTGCCGAGGACGGTCTGCGAGGAAGAGTTATTCTTGAATTTTAAATTTGTAAAATGATTGAATCACCAAAACTGAATATATAATAGAAAAGTAATTTTGCTATGAAAAACGTACTTATCATTGGAGCAAACGGACAAGTTGGAAAAATTATCACCACAAAGATGAAGGCTTCGGATGACTTTAGCCCGACGGCTCTGTTTCGAAAAGAGAAACAAAAGGAGTTTTTTCAAGAGCATGATGTGAATTACCGCATTGTGGATCTTGAAGAAAAAATTGATTCCCTTGCAGAAGCAATGGAAGGGATGGACGCCGTCGTATTTTCAGCCGGATCGGGCGGAAAAACAGGCTATGACAAAACGCTCACGATTGATTTGGATGGAGCGGTAAAATCGATGGAGGCTGCTCGAAAAGCCGGAGTTAAACGTTTTGTGATAATAAGCGCTCTTCTTGCTGATAACCGCGATTTTTGGGCTAAAAGTGGCATTAAGCCCTACTATATTGCCAAACATTATGCGGACCAGATATTAAAGGAAAGTGGCCTTGATTATACTATTTTGCGACCGGGACGATTATTCAATAAAGCAGGAACCGGGGAAATTACGATCACTGATCCCGCTGCTCAAGAAGGAGTCCCCAGAGAAGATGTGGCTGATACCGTTCTTGAAGTGTTACGTCAAGATAATGCAGCAGGTAAAACGATAGAATTTAATGAGGGAAACACACCGATCGAAGAAATAATCAGTAAAGTCTGATATCGGCAAATAAAAGGGAATGGGTTAAAAAAATGGCACGCATATTTATCACCGGCTCATCAGCAGGATTGGGAAAATTAGCGGCTCAATCACTAATCCGTCAAGGGCATGAAGTGGTGCTACATGCCCGTAACGAACAGCGGGCCAAAGACGCCCAACAAGCGGTACCTGATGCAGAAGCCACTGTTATCGGGGATCTTTCAAATATCGAGGGAACAAAATCTTTGGCAAAGGACGTAAACGCCTTGGGCCACTTTGATTCCATCATTCACAATGCGGGTGTATACCGGGCTTCTGCAAGGGAGATTCTTGCCGTAAATACGTTGGCTCCTTACATCCTGACTTGTCTCATCCAGAAGCCAAAACGACTAATCTATCTCAGTTCGGGAATGCATAAAAGTGGATCTCCTTCTTTCGACCGGATAAAATCAGGAGAAGGAATAAGCTACTCAGATTCTAAATTACATGTCGTTTTGCTGGCCAAAGCTGTAGACCGTAAATGGCCGGAGGTCTATGCCAATGCCGTCGATCCCGGCTGGGTGCCTACAAAAATGGGCGGCTCCGGGGCGCCGGATGATCTCCAGAAAGGCTATGAGACACAGGTATGGCTGGCGGTAAGCAACGATGAGGAGGCGAAAGTCAGCGGCCGGTATTTTCATCATAAAAAAGAAGCAAATTATAATACGAAAGCTGACGATAGTGAAGCACAGGAAAGCTTCCTCACTTGTTGCGAGCAAATTACGGGTATCCGCTTTGCGGACAATCAGACGTAAAGGTCATAGTAATTATTTGAATTTCGTAAGGAATTGTTTGAATCCATTAATGTTATGGTCAATTACATTGTTATTTTTTAAAACGTATTTCTATAAAACGCACTAGGATGAGCTATCTCCTTATGGGAGATCACAAGTCCGATACAGGACTTGTGACCTTTTTTATGGTCAATAAGGTGGTTATTATTAGAATCATGCGCATAATCTGAATATCATGGATGAAAGCGAAAATTTAGAGGAGCTTTACCAAAGGAAATTTGGATCAGTTCCCGAGCGACTCCAAAAGGAAATCGGTCATTTTAATGTATTTAAATTGGACCCGTTTGTAGGAGACCAGGCTGAACCGGTACCCTATAAGAAAAGAGATTACTACAAGATCATGCTGGTTTCCGGCCGGGGCGTTATTCACTATGCCGACAAAGTGATTGAAGTAGGAAAACAAGCTCTCACCTTCTCCAATCCACTGATACCATACAAATGGGATCAGCTTGAGCAAATAACCGGCGGACTCTTTTGCATCTTTGATGACGCCTTTTTCCATCAGTTTGGAGACCTGCGGCAATACTCGGTATTTCAGCCCAGTGGCAATCATGTCTTTGAATTGACCGGTGAGCAGGTTAAAAGGGTAGAGGATATCTATAAACGCATGTTTGAAGAGATCGATTCAGACTATATTCACAAATACGATGCGCTGAAAAACATGGTGTTTGAATTAATTCACTTTGCCATGAAGACGAATCCCTCATCCAGCCTGGAGAACCAGGAGATAAACGCCTCCCAGCGCATTTCCCTGCTGTTTGAAGAACTGCTAGAACGACAGTTCCCCATCGATGAATCCCATCGCAGTTTAAACCTGCGAACCCCTTCCGATTTTTCCGACCAGCTTAATGTGCACGTCAACCACCTAAACCGTGCGCTAAAAGAAACCACCGGCAAAACGACCTCTGCACTGATCAATGAACGCATCCTGCAGGAGTCAAAAATCCTGCTGAAACACAGCCAGTGGAATATCTCGGAAATTGGGTATGCCCTGGGATTTAGTGAGGCTACCCACTTCAGCAACTTCTTTAAAAAACAGACCGATTTGAGCCCTTCTAAATTCCGGAATGTTTGAATTTCGTAAGGAATTATTTGTTTCACGTAATTGAATGACCGGCAGCTCTTTTATCTTTGTTTCAGATATTAAAGAACAGTCATTTAACACAACATTAACACGGAAATCATTATGCAGAAACGAAAACTTGGAAATAGCAACCTGGAAGTCTCGGCTATTGGACTTGGATGTATGGGTATGAGTTATGGTTACGGTCCAGCATCGGACAAAAAGGAAATGATTGAACTCATCCGTACCGCATTTAATAAAGGCGTCACCTTTTTTGATACGGCAGAGGCTTATGGTCCATTTACCAATGAAGAACTCGTAGGTGAAGCGTTAGCACCCTTGCGTGACCAAGTAGTGATTGCCACCAAATTTGGCTTTAAAAATGGAAAGCCACAGGATGGTTTGGATAGCCGTCCGGAAAATATAAGGGCTGTCGTGGAAGCATCATTAAAACGCCTCAAAACCGATTATATCGATCTTTTTTATCAACACCGTGTGGATCCGGACGTACCCATCGAAGAAGTAGCTGGAACCGTCACGGAGCTGATTCAAGAAGGAAAAGTAAAACATTTCGGCATGTCGGAGGCCAGTGTGCAGAGCATTCGCAAAGCCCACGCCGTTCAACCGGTTACTGCCATCCAAAGCGAATATTCTATGTGGTGGCGAGAGCCTGAGGAAGAATTATTGCCGACATTGGAAGAACTTGGGATCGGCTTTGTCCCCTTCAGCCCGCTTGGCAAAGGCTTCCTTACGGGAGAAATTGACGAGGATACTACGTTCTCTGATAATGATTTTCGAAACATAGTGCCACGATTTAATAAAGAGAACCGCAAGGCTAACCAACAGTTAGTCGAACTGCTTGGAGAAATTGCTGATGATCACGGGGTAACTCGTGCCCAAATTGCAATAGCATGGGTACTGGCACAAAAGCCGTGGATCACCCCGATCCCTGGTACTACAAAGCTTAAGCACCTGAAGAGTAACATACAGGCCGCTGATATCGAACTTACCTCGGATGACCTGGATCAAATCAAAGGCGCCTTATCCAAAATTGAAGTTCAGGGTGCACGGTATCCGAAAGAGCTGGAAAAACACACTGGTAACTAGCAGATTTACCCCTCAAAAGGACGCCAAAGGAAAATTCTAGCTGAACCTATTCCAATGGGAATCTGAGAAATAACAGCTTGGGATTCTTTCGAAATTTCTGAAGCTAATTTCTTGGTTTTGGTTTACTCAATTTCTGTAGTACATTTTGTTTAAGTTAATGTCTGTCAGGCATCTTATGCTAAGACCGTTATCCAATAAAGATTGTATAACAAAAATCTGGAGTAAATTTTATCGAAAGAATAAAAAACCTTTTAATTTTTTTGCTCGTCTTTTTGGTAGTGAGCGGATCAGTGCAGGTGAAAGAAATCCATATCGCGGTGGCAAGCAATTTTACCGACACTATGAAAGAAATTGCCCAACGCTTTGAGGCAAAGAGCGGTGACAAAGTGATCTTGACCTTTGGCTCTACCGGTAAACTTTATGCGCAGATCAGGAATGGGGCGCCCTATGATGCCTTTTTTGCTGCGGATATCAAACGCCCTAAACGACTTGAAAAGGAAAGTGTAGCGTTGCCGGGCAGCCGTTTCACCTATGCCATTGGTAAAGTCGTTTTGTGGAGCCTCAAACCGAATGTTGTGGATGCAAATGGCCGGGTACTGAAAACAGGCGATTTCCGTCATCTTGCGCTGGCAAACCCAAAATTCGCGCCTTATGGTAAGGCCGCGGAACAGATCATGCAGAAGCGTGGAGTTTGGAAAGCACTGCAGAGTCGGTTAGTGATGGGACAGAATATCAGCCAGGCTTTCCAATTTGTCTATAGTGGTAGTGCCACTATGGGATTTGTGGCTTATTCACAGATCAAAAACCTCGATAACTCTAGCAGAGGCTCACTCTGGGAGCCCCCCCAATCTCTCTATACCACCATTGAACAGCAAGCTGTGCTATTAAAGAATAACGCAACAGCAAAAAAATTCCTGGATTTTACAAAGAATAAAAAGGCCCAGAAGATCATTCAAAAGTACGGGTACGACACACCATGATTCTTAGCGAGCACGATCTGACAGCACTTTGGATCTCCCTTAAACTCTCGACCCTGACTACGGTTATCCTGCTTCTGATAGGTACTCCAATCTCTTGGTGGCTGGCACGCACACGCTGGCGATACAAATTTCTGCTGGAAGCGGTGGTGGCTCTTCCACTAGTGTTACCGCCCACTGTGCTGGGCTTCTATTTACTAATCGCCCTTGGGCCACATGGTCCCATTGGAGGACTGATGGAGGTTATGGGAGGGCGCCCGTTAGCTTTTACATTTCCCGGATTGGTGATCGGCTCGGTATTCTACTCTATGCCGTTCGTTATACAACCTTTACAGGAGGCTTTCAAATCGGTGGGGCGCAGACCACTCGAAGTGGCCTCCACTCTTCGGGCTTCACCGTTGGACCGTTTTTTTACGGTTGCTGTTCCGCTGGCTAAATCCGGATTTTTGACAGCTGCAGTACTTGGTTTTGCACATACACTGGGAGAGTTTGGCGTAGTGCTTATGATCGGAGGCAACATCCCCGGAACTACCCAAGTGGCCTCTATAGCGATCTATGATCATGTTGAATCCCTGGCATACCTCCAGGCTCATTGGCTCTCAGCCGTACTACTAATTTTCTCTTTTCTCCTTTTGATCGTAGTCTATGCCTTAAATAATCGTTTCCGGGTGGTGAAGCCTTGAGTATCCAAACGCGTTTCCATATCAACCGTGGTGATTTTTTATTGGATGTAGATTTTACCATTCCAGAAAGTGGTGTAACCGCCCTGTTCGGTCCCTCCGGCTCTGGCAAAACAACGCTTTTACGGGCCATCGCAGGACTGGAATCATGCCGTGACGGCTACCTCAAGGTCGGCGATCAAGTATGGCATGACAGGCAAAAATTCCTTCCCGCGCACGAACGACCACTCGGTTTTGTTTTTCAGGAACCCAGCCTGTTTCCCCATCTGAACGTTAGACAAAATCTGGAATACGGTCTCAAAAGGATGAAAGAAACGACTAAAAAGGTTTCACTCGATCGAGCTGTTGAACTGCTGGGTATTAGTCATCTGCTGTCACGCAGGGCCCACCAGCTCTCCGGCGGGGAACAGCAGCGAGTAGCTATCGCCCGTGCATTGGCGGTAAGCCCAGCGATGCTCCTGCTGGATGAACCATTGTCAGCTTTGGATCAGCAACTTAAACTGGAAATCCTCCCTTATCTGGAATCGCTTCATCGCGAACTGAATATTCCGGTACTTTATGTCAGTCATTCACGCAATGAGGTCGCCCGGCTTGCTGATCATATGGTGCTGTTGGAGAACGGAAAGGTACAAGCGACCGGGACTGTCCATGAATTATTTACCCGGCTGGATTTGGCTTTGACTCACGGGCCGAAGACCGAAACGGTGATTGAGGCTACAGTCTCCGAGCACGATGAAATATTTAATCTTACCTATCTTGATTTTTCCGGCGGGCATTTCACAGTGAGCCGTTGCCAAATGCCTGTGGGAAGCACCGTGCGATTGCAGATACTTGCCCGAGATGTAAGCCTTACGTTAGAGCGTCAGACAGGAACCAGCATACTGAATATTTTTCCCGCAATTGTGGACAAGATAGCCCAGGAAGGAAGTTCACAAGTTACAGTCCGACTGCGATTGGGAGATCTTGCTCTACTTGCGCGAATAACCAGGAAATCGGCACAGAATCTTAACCTGACTCCCGGGTCCAAGGTCTATGCACAAGTCAAAAGTGTGGCTTTGTTAACGTAAGGTGAATTCCAGATAATTTTTTACATCCTCAAATATTGATTCTACTATGTCAGGATTACCTCTCCCCTTGAGGGGAGGGGCCGTCAACACTAATCTGGAACGGTCCAAGTTACAAAATTGAACCAGTGTGAGGGCTGCAGGACATGATTTTTTACCTTAGTACAAAACAAGATACCTCGAATTCACGCCGCCGCCGAATGGGAGATTGATAAAGTTCTGTTTTTCAGATCAAAATACACTCAACCATATCGCCTTCGCTGACAGTTTGATGTTCATCCAAAAAAACAAGCGCATTTCCTTTAGCCATTGAGTGAATCATAGATGAGCTTTGTCTATTCAATATTGATACACTTCGATCCTCTATTTTCGCCTTGAGAAAAACAGGGCGATCTGAGTTGTTTTTAAAATCATGGGCGATGGGAATCAAAACTCTTTGTAAGCCTGTTTGGTTGGCTCCGCTGAGCTTTTGAAGTAACGGGAGAACATGAATATAGAAACAGGTGAGTGAAGAGGCTGGATTACCCGGGAGTGCAAAAACAAATGTATTCTTTTTTCTTCCAAAGAAAAGAGGTTTCCCAGGTTTCTGAAAGACCTTGTAAAACAGTTCTGTAACGCCGTTTTCTTCCAGCGCCTGCTTTACGAAATCATAGTCCCCCACCGATATCCCACCTGAAAGTAAAAGCACATCAGAACGATCCAGATAATCTGCAATACCGTCTTTTATGGCTTTAAAATTATCCTTGATATGATTGCTTTGCTTACAATCAAAGCCAAAATTAGTAAGGGCGGCGGTCAGGGCATAACTATTGGATTCGTATATTTGCCCTTCTGATTTGGGATTTCCGGGTGCTACTAGCTCGTCCCCCGTACTGATTATTCGTACGTCCGGTTTTGGGAACACCTTTACTCGATTTATTCCCAATGATCCAATAAGGCCTACAGTAGCCGGCGATATAAAATGACCGGAGGAAAATACCGTTTGTCCCAACGCTAATTCGTTACCTCTTTTCCGAATGTGTTGCCCTTCACTGACAGTGTCGTCCACGTATAATGTGGAATCCTCAATGCTGGTCTTTTCCTGCATCACAACAGCGGTCGTATTCTCCGGTACTTTAGCCCCGGTAAAAATACGCATAGCTTCGCCTGATTTTAGAGTATAGTCGCCGGTGTTTCCCGCGGGGATTTCACCTGTAATTTTATACGATTCTGAAATACCTGAAACAGCATAGCCATCCATTCCGGAATTATCGAAGGATGGAAGATCAAAAGGGGAGTTGATATCTTCCGCCAAGTAAAAGCCCTCGGATGCTTCAAGAGAAACCTGTTTAGTGGTCGTTTCGATCTCCTGTTTATGGATAATGTCTAAAGCTTGATCTATTGAAATCATTATCCACCAATTGAGATCATGGGACGATTCTGCTCGTAATGCTCTTTCTCCATTTTAACATCCATACCATCCCTGGAGAATTTCTTCTTTTTAATAGCGCTTAATATAACTTCGTCAACGGATTTGCCATTTCTATAAGGAGTCAGCAAGTCCGTTTCGGAAGTTGCAAACAGGCAATTCTTCATTTTGCCATCCGCTGTTAGTCTTATTCTGTTACAGCCGGCACAAAACGGATTGGTAATCGTACTGACAATTCCAAAACTTCCCTTAAACCCTTCTACCTTATAGTTTGCCGAAGTGCTGTGTTTTGGATCTTCAAGTTTTTTGATCTCTCCATATTTCGATTTTACGGTATCTAAAATTTCTTCTTTACTGACTCCTTTATCCCAATCCCATTCATTGCCTCTGAATGGCATAAACTCAATGAATTTGACGACAATATCTTGATCTTTGGTGAGGTTTATAAAATCATTGATTTCCATATCATTGACCCCTTTGATCAAAACTATATTTAGTTTTATATCAAAATCATAGTCAATAGCTTTATTGATATTTCCCATGACACGATCAAAATAGTCTCTTTTGGTGATAAAAATAGATTTTGACTTCTCAAGAGTGTCAAGGCTAATATTTATTTTACGTAACCCCACCTCCTGGAACACATCAAAATATTTATTCAATACAATTCCATTAGTAGTAAGCTTAAGTGTTACTCCAAGCTTTGCAAGCTCCCGAACAAGATAGTCAACCCCTTTTCTGACCAAAGGTTCTCCACCGGTAAGCCGTATTGTATCAACCCCTAATTCAGTAAATATTTCGGAGATCCCGACAATTTCCTCCAGAGTCATAATATTAGGCTTGTCAGTCACCTCAATACCCTCCTCCGGCATGCAATAAAAACAGCGAAGATTACACCTGTCGGTTATTGAAATTCTTAAATATGTATGTTCTCGTCCAAATTGGTCGATAATTTGTGGTGTCATATCAATCATGATTTTTGCCTTTCAAAACTTGAAAAACGTGAAGCAGATGCGGAAATACAGCATCTACACATTCCCTGGCACCATTTGAAGATCCGGGTAGGGCCAAAATTATTTTTTTATCTTTTATTCCAGCCACCGATCGGGATAGCATAGCATAAGGTGTTCGTTCCTGGCCGTATCGGCGCATTTCTTCTTCCACACCCGCCAGAGTTGTATCGAGCAGGGGCCTGATCGCGTCCGGAGTAACGTCTCTTGGTCCTACCCCCGTGCCCCCGGTAAAAATTAGCAGATCATTTTCTGATTCCTTTAACAATTTTTCAATCTCTGTACGTTCATCCGGGATAATCTGGTATTCCGTTTTGAGTCCGAAAGATTGCATCTTAGATACAATTAGTTTCCCGGATTTGTCCTCTTTTTTTCCGCTTGAGACCGAATCGGAACATACCACAACCCGAGCGGTCAAACCATCCACCTGCGTATGGAAGGAAGATTTCCCCCCGGTTTTTTTTAGCAATTTGATAGTACTTATTTCAACATTCTTATCAACGGGTTTCAGCATGTCGTACATGGTAAGTGCCACAATACTTGCTCCGTGCATAGCCTCCACTTCAACCCCGGTTTTATAAATAGTTTTTACTGTCATGTTGATAATGACGTCCAGTCCCTGGATGTCGTATTCGATGCCTGCATATTCAATAGGCAATGGATGGCAATCGGGGAGCAGGTCAGGAGTTTTTTTAATTCCAAGCAATCCGGCTGCTTTGGCCATTTCAAATACATCTCCTTTCGGAATCTGACCATTTTTGATCAGTTCAATCGTTTTTTTACCGCCGGTCTTAACGATTGCCTGAGCGGTAGCAACCCGCAGTGTGTTTGTTTTTGATGTAATGTCAACCATTTATTGATTCACCTTCCATTGGTGGGATTCGTCTTCAAATATTTCTTTACCAAAAATGGGCACTCTTTCTTTGATTCCATCAACCAGAAATTGACAGGCTTCCCTGGCAGCTTGTCGGTGATCGGAAGAAGTAAATACAAAGAAGCATAATTCGCCGGTTCGAATCAAACCAAGACTGTGGTAAATATGAGCACATATCAAATCATATTTCGAAAAGGCTTCCTCCCTGATTTCATCGAGTTTCTTGTTAGCCATCTCTTCATAGGCCGTATAATCAATGGCGGACACTGTTTTGCCATCCACTTCGTCAGCTCTTACTTGCCCAAGAAATATACTATGGGCTCCAATGCTCGTTTTGGATTGATGATGAGCAATAGAATCTGATATTTTTTCGGGGGGGATAGCTCCCTTAACAAAAACGTTATTAGGCATAGTACATACCCTTTTTAAATTTTATAGTGCCTAGTTCCTGCGATTTATTGATAATAAGATATTAATGGCCTTACAACTTCTGTAATTTCTTTTTAGCATTTCGTTCATCACGATTTACCCACCGGCGAAGGGGGGTAAAAAAGCAACTTCATCTCCATGCTTGAGAGGACCAGAGGATACCAAGGACTGATTGACAGCAGTTTGGATAGACTTTTTTATATCTGAAAGTTCATATTTTGAGATACAACGTTCTTTTAAGGCCTCTAATTCATACTCTTCACCCGCCAGAGTTACTATTTCCTCGTTCGTCCCAGTCATTTCAGCGAGCAAACCAAAATATTTAATCGTTAAGGTCATACCAAAATTAATTGTCCTGAAGCTGTTCATAATCCTCGGTGGTATCTACATCGAAATAGCCCCTCTTGAAAACTACTTCATCAACTACCTCACTATGCTGCATAATAATTTTCTTAGCTCCAACATCCCCCGTTAGCTTCATCAGCTTCGGGAAAAATCGTTTTGGAAAAATAGCAGGAACACCTACATTTTCTTTATAACTACAGGCTGTTATGCGTTCATTTCTATGGTTGTGTTTATCAATCAATCTCTGGATCAGCTTCGTGGAAACAAAAGGCTGATCAGATAGAACAAAGAGAATACTCTTGAGCGAGGGATTCAATTGTATAGACTCTTCAACTCCCTTGCGGATACTTGAGGCTATTCCTTCCGACCAATGCTCATTATATACTGCAGTAACATTTTCGAGATTAACAGCGTCCCGAATTTGCTGGGTATAAGCACCAAGTACCAATATGGATGGTGTAAATTGAAAGGGAGTTACAATATCAATAATACGCTTCAGTAATGTCTTATTTTGATATTGCAAGAGTTGTTTGGGCCGGCCTAAACGACTGGATGAACCTGCTGCAAGAAAAACTACTCCAATATTGGTTGACTCAGTCACAACTCAATTACTTCAAATTCACGATTTTCTTTGTCATGTATAGCCCCCTCCAATTCGCGAAGGCTACGCACCTCAGAATCTGTTAATACGGCCTGAATTTCGGACAGTATTGAAAGACCAATTTCAGCAGGTGTTTCGGCCCCCAGCTGTAATCCTACCGGCGCATAAATTTTATCAGATTGCTGGTCCGACAATGTGATCCCCTCCGCCTTCAAATCATCCAGCATTCGTTGGTATTTTTTATTGGGTCCCAGGATTCCGATATACGGAATTTGTTCTTCCTTCAATAACAGCTTGAGTACTCCCATGTCATAATTATAGTTATGCGTCATGAGCACAAATACTGTTTTCTCATTAATTCTAATGTTTTCCAGGATTTCTCCCGGATTGGTCACAACCACCTGGCACGAATTAAAACGATTTTTATTGGCGTGCGTAGGCCGGCCATCTGCTACGGTAATATCCCATCCCAGCACTTCAGCCATTTTAGATATAACCTGTGAATCATTGCCTGCCCCAACTAAAACCAACCTGGGTGGAGGGCTAATGACTTCAATAAATGCATTTTGGGTTTCATCAGCTGATTGATACTCTCCGAAATGATCAGTTTGTTTCTCAAGTGCATTTTGAGCAACTGATTTAATCTTTTTATAAAGTGCCTGATCATTAAGCCGACCAATAATATCTTCTTTTTTGTTACCAACTAATACTGTGGTACCTGTCTGGTGTTTACTTTTGTCAAGATTAAAAATCGAAACGAGGGCCACCGGCTGATCATCATTTTCAGCTTTTCTCAATAATTCGATTGGATTATTGGATTGCTCAGGATCGATCGGCTCAAATAATACTTGTATGATTCCATTGCAACCAAGTTGGGCACCGATAACCGCATCATCTTCATCACTGGTATCGTAGGTAATTAATTTGGATTTATGTTGATCCAGTGCGAGCAATGCTTTTCTGAGGGCATCCCCCTCGAGGCATCCACCACTGATCGCTCCTGTCATGAAACCATATTCATCTACAAGCATCCGGGCACCGGCGGCACGATATGAGGATCCCTCCACATGAACGACGGTAGCCAAAACACATTGATTTCCTTTTTTTTGAGCTTCGTCATAAGACGACAGTATGGCTTCTATTTCTCTCATTGAGCAAGCAACTTTAGTTGGGGAATTACTTCTTTAATATAACGGATAGCATAGTCGATCTCCTCTTCGGTTGTGAACCGTCCAAGTCCCAACCGGATAGTAGAATAAGCAAGTTCATTAGAATGACCGATTGCTTTTAACACATGAGAGGGTTTTTGAGTTGCCGAGGTACAGGCGGATCCTTGTGAAATAGCAAGATTTTTAAGTCGTCGAATAAGATTACTCCCATTAATATTCTGGAAAGACATATTTGTCATGTACGGTAAACGGCTATTGGAAGCTCCATTAAACACGATGCCCTCCATATCAGCTAATTCAATTTCCAGTTTCTTACGCAAAAGACGCAAGCGGCTGGAATCCGATTCCATTTCCTCGCCACATATTTCACAGGCCTTGCCAAACCCTACAATCGCAGGCACATTTAACGTCCCGGGCCGTAACCCCTTTTCCTGACCACCTCCCGTAAAAATAGGGGAAATATCCGGTTTTTCATCTTTGTTGATATACAGTGCGCCTACTCCTTTTGGCCCATATAGTTTGTGGGATGAAAAGGTGGCCATGTCAACGCCAATTTCCTCAACATTAACTGGGATTTTACCCACGGATTGAGTGGCGTCAGACATTAATGGAATGTGCTTTGATTCGGTAATCTGAGAAATTTTTCCAAGTGGATGGATTGTTCCTATTTCGTTATTAGCATGCATCAAACTTACCAAAATAGTCTTTTCCGAAATAGAATCTTCGAGTTCCTTAAGATTAATTGACCCCGCCTCATCAACAGGCAGGTAGGTAACTTCGAATCCATCGGGTTCCAAACTCTTACAGGTGTCCAGTACCGCTTTATGTTCCGTAACGCAGGTAATGATATGATTTCCTTCACCACTATTTGCCTTACACAAACCCCTTATAGCCAAATTGACAGCTTCTGTAGCCCCGGATGTAAAATATATTTCATTGGCCGTTGCCCCAATTAAGTCAGCAACTTGTTCTCTTGCCCGTTCAACTGCTTCTTCAGCCTCCCAACCAAAGGTATGACTGCTACTCGAAGGGTTACCATATTTATTGGTAAAATAAGGCAACATCTCATCCAAGACCTTGGGATCAACAGGCGTTGTTGAATTATAGTCCAAATAAATTTTCTCCGAACGGCCCATGAAAATTAATCCAAAATTTCAAATTATATTAATAATAGTTATAATGTATGATACTATATACATTAAATCTACTTGCTACTTATCACTAAGCCCAAATACGTGATAAGAAACAAGGTTTCGTTAAGTCCCAAATGTTTAAATTTTTTGGTATATAGGTATCATTTGAATTTTATAAGGGATAATAAAACTCTATTAATTTTTTTTATATAAACTGGGATTAACTTAATTCAAATTTATTGAGCTGATGGCAACGTATACACTCAATATTAATAAGGAAGAGCGCCAAGTTGATGTTGCCCCGGATACTCCCTTGCTATGGGTATTGCGGGATCATTTAAATCTCCTCGGCACCAAATACGGTTGTGGT